>JACCDH010075203.1_pt1 | contig 98245 bp, 88 predicted proteins | sample 7442481 | NCBI WGS metagenome assembly JACCDH01 (sample SAMN15323433, study PRJNA562643) | freshwater metagenome | isolation source: river surface water | place: USA:Blue River Watershed | collected 2017-08-15 | reverse complement strand
TTACATCGAGGGTTTCTACAATCGAGTTCGGCGTCACAAGCACCTCGATCAACTCAGCCCCTATGAGTTCGAGCGGCAGCGTCAAACTTCGCTATGAAAACTGTCTAGGGATTTGGGGGAATGCCAAAGAAGACAACCGCAGAAAATCGGGTGTATAGTATGTCGCACAACGTGCAACCAAAACTTTTTTTAAGCGTTGATTTTCAACACTTTAAGCGTGCCTTGTTGTGTGCCTGAATGGATGCAAAACTCACACAAAACTTACACACACGAAATCAGTTGATGCAAGTCATTGATTTTATTGGGGTTTTTCCTTGTGTATGTATTGAGTGGGAATAAACCATGTTCATCTTGATCCTCGGTGTGTTGTTGTGGAGCGGGGCTCACCTGTTCAAACGTTTGGCGCCCACGTTGCGTGAGTCCATGGGCACGCCGGGCAAAGGTCTGGTGGCCTTGGCCGTCTTGGTTTCGGTGGTGTTGATGGTGATGGGTTACCAGCGAGCCGAGACCACCCACCTGTGGGGCCGTCACCCGGCCACGGTGGGCATCAACAACCTGTTGGTGTTGCTGGCGATCTACCTGATGGTGGTCTCGGTGCTCAAAAGTGCGCTGGCCAACCGCGTGCGTCACCCCCAACTCTCCGCCGTCAAAGCTTGGGCCATCGCCCACCTCTTGGTCAATGGCGACACCGCTTCTTTCTGGCTGTTCGGTGGTTTGTTGGCTTGGGCGGTGTTGACGGTGATCCTGATCGGCAAGGCCGGCAAACCCGCCTTGCCTCAGCGCCCGTTGTCGTGGGGCCGTGAAGCCGCCACGATCGGACTGAGCTTGCTCGTCTTTGGCTTCATTGCCATGGCACACAAAGGCCTGGGCTACCCGGTCTTCGGCTGAGGCCCGTGCTCGGCTGGGGTGTGAATCCTGGTCGCTGATCCACGGCGCAGCCAAAGCTCTCGTGCCCCATGCGGTCAGGGCCCGCAGTGTACATTCTGGCCTACATCAACTAGGAGACCTGCATGATTGGATACACCTGCGTCGGCACCAATGACTTGGACAAGGCGGTCGCGTTTTATGGCGATTTGTTGTCGGTCTTGGGCGCCAAGCCCTTTTTTAAAACCGACCGGGGCGTGGGCTGGGGTGTTGCGCCCGACAAACCCATGTTCAGCGTGATGAAGCCTTTTGATGGTGAGCCTGCGAGCGTGGGCAATGGTTGTATGGTCGCTTTGGCCGTGGCCAACCCGGAACAGGTTCAGGCGCTGTACAACAAAGCCTTGGCCTTGGGTGGTCAAGATGCGGGTGCACCGGGGCAGCGCAATGGCAACTTTTATGGCGCCTATTTCCGCGATCTGGACGGCAACAAATTGGCGGCTTTTTGTATCGTGAAGGTCTGAGGCGCCATGTATTTGCCGCGCCAATTTGACCAGCCCGCGCATGCGACGGCGGTCATGCGCGAACACCCCTTGGCCAGTTTGGTCACGACCGACGATGGGGGTTTTCCGACCCTGAGCCACTTGCCGCTGCGTTTAGAGGTCTTGGCCGACGGTGCTTTGCGCTTGCTCGGTCACTGCGCCCGAGCCAACCCACAGTGGACGCATTTGCGCGATCGGCCTCAGGCCTTGGTCAGCTTTTTGGGGCCACACGCTTACATGTCGCCCAAGGTCTATGCCGACTTGCAGCGTGTACCCACGTGGAGCTACGTGGCGGTGCAAGCGCGGGTGAGGGCGAGGGTGCTCGAAGGAGAAGCTGCCAAGGACGCGCTGCTCAAGCAGCTCATCGCCGAACACGAGCCCGCGTACGCCGACCAGTGGCGCGCCTTGCCAGAGGACTACACGCAAAAGATGCTCAAAGCCATCGTGGCCTTTGAGTTGGACGTGGAGGACTTGCAGTGTGCCGTCAAGCTCAACCAACACCGCCCCGAATCGCATGCGGCCATGTACCAAGCCTATCGGGCGGGTGGCGAGCAGGAAAATGCCTTGGCCGATTGGATGCGGCGCTTGGGTCTGGTGTGACCGCGCATCGGGACGACCACCACTGGATGGGCTTGGCCTTGGCACAAGCCCGCGAAGCGGCGTTGGCTGGTGAGGTGCCGGTGGGTGCGGTGGTGGTCAAAGACGGGCAGCTGATCGCCAGTGGGCGCAACGCACCGATCGCAGGCCACGACCCCACGGCGCACGCCGAGGTCGTGGCTTTGCGCGAAGCCGCGCGGGTCTTGGGCAACTACCGACTCGACGGTTGCACGCTATACGTGACCTTGGAGCCCTGTGCCATGTGCAGCGGTGCCATGCTGCACGCCCGATTGGCGAGGGTGGTGTTTGGTGCGAGTGACGCGCGCACCGGTGCAGCGGGCTCGGTGATCGATCTGTTCGCACAACCCCAAATCAACCACCACACCGCCGTTTTGGGTGGTGTGATGGCGCAAGACTGTGCGCAGGTCCTCCAAGATTTTTTCAAAGTCCGCCGAATCAACCCTGCGCCTTTGCGCGAGGACGCGCTGCGCACCGAGCGATCCGCCATCGCCCTGATCGACTGGCCCGAAGAATGGAGTCACTGGTGGCGCGATTTGCCAAGCGCACCGGGTTGGCGCCTGCACGGTCTGCGCCAACCCAGCGCATCCCCAGTGCGCACCATCGCCTTGCACAGTCCCGAAACTTGGTCGGCCTTGTACCGCGATGCAGTCGCACAAGACCCCACGCTTTTGGCCTTGGATCTGTTGGGCTTTGGCTTGAGCGACAAGCCCAAAAAGCGCACGCAGCACGAACTGGCTTGGCATGCAGCGGTGTTGCAAGACTTCTGGCAAGCCAGCGGCGCGAGTGCCGACACCGTCTGGTGGATGCCGCCTGAGATGGCGCTGTGGTGGTCGCAAATAGAGGCACTGCGCCAAAGCCAAGGCTTGCCCAGTTGGCCGGCGCAGACCCCGCCGTCGACCGCCCACTCGGCTTGGTCTCGTGAATGGGCCGACGCACCGTATCCGGACAAAGGTCACCACGTCGCGCCGCTGATGTGGCCGCGCTGAGCGCTTAGGGTCTGCGTTTTCGCGGACAATCGGCGGCATGGCCCACATCTACCTCTATTCCCCTTCAGGCGCGGTGCGCGACACCGCCGGTTTTCGCCGCGGACTCAAACGCTTGCGCGCTCAAGGTCACGAGGTCGAAGTCGACCCTGCGGCTTTGCTCAGCTTTGAACGTTTTGCGGGCGACGACGCCACGCGGGTGGCCGCAGTGGCCCGTGCGGCGGCCAGCGGCGCGGACGTCGCCCTGATCACGCGGGGCGGTTATGGTCTCACGCGCATCTTGCCGCAGTTGCCCTATGTGGCCCTGGCGCGTTCGGTCGAGCAAGGCATGCAATGGGTGGGGTTGAGTGACTTCACCGCGTTACAGCTCGCGCTCATGGCACAAACCGGCGCACACAGCTGGCAAGGCCCCGCGCTGATCGCCGACTTCGGCACCACCGAAGCACCCGACGACATCATGCAAGCATGCTTCGACGATTTGTTGCTGGAGCAAGGCGAGGGAGCGGGTTGGCGCTTGCCCAAAGACCAAGCGGGAGGGGCACGGCGCATCAGCAACGCCAAACTTTGGGGCGGCAACCTGTCCGTGTTGGTGTCTTTGCTGGGCACGCCGTACTTCCCGAAAGTCAAAGGCGGGGTCTTGTTTTTGGAGGACGTGGCCGAGCACCCCTACCGCATCGAGCGCATGCTCACACAGCTTTTGCACGCCGGTGTGTTGGCGCAGCAAAAAGCCATCGTCTTGGGCGCCTTCACCGAATACAAAACGGTGCCACACGATCGCGGATTCAAGCTTGCCAGCGTGGTGACTTGGCTGCGCAGCCAAGTAGCCACGCCCATCTTGACCGATTTGCCCAGCGGCCATGTGCCGACCAAGGTGCTGCTGCCCGTGGGCGTCAAAGTGGATTTGATCCAAGAAGGTCGAGACGCTTTGATGGTGTGGGGCCATATCTGAGCCCCACCCACACCGCCACAGCTGGGGCGGTGTTTATTTGAGGTTGCCGCTCAAAAACTGGGCCAAGCGCTCGCTCTTGGGTTGGCTCAGTACCTCACCCGGCATACCTTGCTCTTCAATCTGGCCTTTGTGCAAAAAGATCAGGTGTGACGAGACCTCTCGCGCAAATGCCATCTCGTGGGTGACCACCACCATGGTGCGGCCTTCTTCGGCCAAGAGCTTCATGACGCGCAAGACTTCACCGACCAATTCGGGATCGAGCGCGCTGGTGGGCTCATCAAAGAGCATCACATCGGGCTCGACCGCCAAGGCACGGGCTATCGCCACTCGCTGCTGTTGGCCGCCACTCATGTGGGCGGGGTACCGGTCTTCAACGTCATTCAACCCTACGCGCTCCAAGTAACGGCGGGCGGTTTGAACCGCTTGGTCCTTGGGTACACCCAACACGTGCACTGGGGCTTCGATGATGTTCTCCAGCACCGTCATGTGGGCCCAGAGGTTGAAGTGCTGGAACACCATGGCCAGCTTGGTGCGCAGGCGTTGCAGTTGCTCGGCGCGCACCGCTTGCAATTCGCCGTGTTTGTCGGCTTTGAGCGCCAAATCCTCACCCGCCAACACAATGCGACCTTGGTTGGGTTTTTCCAGCAAGTTGATGCAGCGCAGCAGCGTGCTTTTACCTGAGCCCGAACTGCCGATGAGGCTGATCACATCACCAGCATAGGCTTGCAATGACACACCCTTGAGCACCTCGTTGCTGCCGTAGCGCTTGTGGATGTTGTCGACCTGGAGCAGGGGCGTGCGAAGGGAAGAGGGGGCGTTCATGGGGAATGCTTCAAAGGTTCAGGCACCGAGCAGGTCACCGGTGCGAAAGGCGGTGGCGCCTGCGATTTTGCCGACTTCGGCACCCGCCACCAGGTAACGGTTGCCCACCCTGGCGTACAAAATACCCGAGACCTCGGCGCGTACCACGTGCACGCGCGAGGCATCTGGCGCGGTTGGGTCGATGACGTGGGCCACCGCGTCGCCCACGTTCAGTGGGGCGCCGGTGGGCACCAAGTACACCAACACACCAGCCAAGGGGGTTTGCAGGGTTTGTGAGCCGGCCAAGGGTGTGGCTTTGCATACCATCGGTGGCAAAGGCTGCACAGGGCCTTGGGTTGCAAGCACACCCAGGTGCTCTAAATATCGCATGATGGCTTGGGCATCGGTCTGAGCCTGGGCATGGTCCACATCGCCCTCACCACGCAATTCCACCGTGGTGCTGGCGCAGCCTTGTGGCAAGGGCCGATCCACGCCCACCGCCACCAAGCGTTCGCGCAATTGCCACCACAAACCCGACAGGCGCTCGTCGAAAGGGCCACCGCCCGAATTTTTGGCCAACAAGACGGCTTGGCAGCCCAAGGTCGCGGCCAAGGGTTGGATGGTGGGCCAGCAGGCTTCCTCACTGTAGAGGTGCATGACCGCTTCCCAGTCACAATGCAGGTCGATCACCACGTCGGCATCGTGCGAGAGCGCCAAGAGGCAGCGACGCTGGCTTTCCAGTTCGGTCTGTGGTGTCCACTGTGTCAGCCATTGACCCACCCATTGGCGCACCAGCGATACGTTGCGCTGAGGGTCTTCACCCAAACCCCTGCGGGCTTGTTCGAAAACGGCATCGGCCAAGTCGGGGTAGTGGCGGTTGAAGTTTTCACCGGTGTCGAGCTCAAAACGGCCCATGGGCTTGTGGTCCAAGCGTTGCGACAAACCGATGGGGTTGGCGGCTGGCACCAGCACCACACAACCGCTCAAGCGGCCTTCGCGCTCAGCGGCCTCCAAGGCGCTGCGCAGGTGGTGGGCGACCAACATGCCGGGCAGTTCTTCGGCGTGCAGGCTGGCCTGGATGTACACCTTCGGGCGGGCCAGTGGGTCGCCGTAGGTAAAACTGACCAAGTGTTTATGGTGACCCAAGCTGGGACTGAGCAGGGCGTGTTCGGTGCGGATCATGCGAGGCCTTCAGTGCGTTCGTGGGGCCAAGTGTGCCAAGAAACGGCGCTCGGCGCTGCGGAACAAGCCAATGAGTGCAAAGGTGATGCACAGGTAAATGCTCGCAGCGAACAAATAGGCTTCAAAAGGCAAGTAGTAGTCCGAGTAGATTCGGCTGGCTGCAGCCGTCACATCGAGCATGGCCGGCACGGTGCTGGCCAAGCTGGTGCTGTGCAACATCATCACGACCTCATTGCTGTAGCCGGGCAAACAGCGGCGCAGGGCGCTGGGCAGCACGATCCGACGCAACACTTGCCACCGTGCCATGCCCATGGCTTGGGCTGCTTCAATTTCGCCCGACGGGGTTTCCCGCATCGCCCCGGCCAGCATCTCAGCGGTGTAGCCCGCGGTGTTCAGGCTGAAGGCCAAAAGGGCACAAAAGAACGCGTCTTTGAAGTAGGTCCAAGGCCAAACATCATCCCAACGCGCTTGTATCCATTCGAGTTGGGCCAAGCCGTAATAAATCAGGTAGAGCTGGATGAGCAGCGGGGTGCCACGGATCACATAGGTGTAAGCCCCGACGACCCAACGCACCGCTGGAATTTTGCTCACGAGGGCGAGTGCAAACACGATGGCCAAAACGCCACCAATGGCCAGTGACGACAAAAGCAACCACAGTGTGGTGACCAAGCCCTCAGCGTAAAGGGCGAGGTTGTCCGCTTGGGCAATGACCGACCAGTTCATGAATCAAGCCTCGGCGCGTTTGACGCCCATGCTGTAGCGGTGTTCGACCCGACGCAACACCCACAACGAAGCCGACGTGAACAACAAAAACAAGACGGCCACAAAGACAAAAAAGGTAAACGGCTCACGCGTGGCCGCGCTGGCTTGTTTGGCCAAATACGTCATGTCTTGTAAACCGATCAAACTGACCAATGCCGTGGCCTTGATCAGGACCAACCAATTGTTGGTGAATCCGGGCAGGGCGTAACGCACCATCTGTGGCAAGGTGATACGCCAAAAGGTTTGAACGCGACCCATGCCAAAAGCCCATGCGGCTTCCATTTGTCCTTTCGGGATGGACAAAATGGCGCCCCGAAAGGTTTCGGTCATGTAGGCGCCGTAAATGAATCCTATGGTGATGACACCGGCCAAGAAGGGGTTGATGTCCACCGAGCCTTGGTTCCCGAAGGCTGTCCAGAGGTGGTTCAAGCCGATGGTTCCACCATAAAAAATCAACAGCATCAAGACCAGTTCGGGTACACCCCGGATCACCGTGGTGTAAACCGTTGCCAAGCCGACCCACACGGGACGCCCCGACAATTTCGCGGCGGCACCCAACAGCCCCAAGAAAATGGCCACCCCTAGGGCGGCCACTGAAACGCCCACCGTGAGGAGGGCGCCTTGAAGGATGGAGAGGTAATAACCGCTCACGTTGAGAGCAGCTTACTCGCCGTACACGTCGAAGCTGAAGTACTTCTTGCTGATGGTGTCGTACGTGCCATTGGCGCGGATGGCTTTGATGGCGGCGTTGAGTTCATCCTTGAGTTGCGTCTCGCCTTGGCGCAAGGCCACACCAGCGCCATAACCAAAGTACTTGGTGTCGGCCAAAACGGGGCCCACGAAACCGTAACCAGCGCCCTCGGGCTTACTCAAGAAGCCACCGGTGACTTCCACCGAGTCGGCCACAGTGCCGTCCAAACGACCCGATTTGATGTCCAAATAGACTTGGTCTTGGGCTTCGTAAGGCACAACTTTGACGCCAGCACCTTTGAGTTCACCCAACGCATATTTCTCTTGCGTGCTGCCTTTGAGGACGCCGATTTTTTTGCCTTTGAGCGAGGCCAGGTCGGTAAATGCCGTATCGGCCTTCACAACAATGCGGCTGGGCGTGTTGTAGTACTTGTCTGTGAAATCCACGACTTTTTTGCGCTCGTCGGTGATCGACATCGAGCTGATGATCACGTCGTACTTCTTGGCTTGCAAGCCGGGAATCATGCTGTCCCAGACTTGTTCAACGTAGACGCATTGACGCTTGATCTCAGCGCAAAGTGCTTCAGCGATGTCCACATCGAAACCAGTGGGTTTGCCGTCGGCGGTTTTGAAGGTGAAGGGTTCGTAGGTGGGGTCGATCGCGACCTTGAGTTCGGGCAATGCAACGGGTGCTGCTGGTGCTGCCACGGGCGCTTCGGTTTTGCCACAGGCAACCAAAGCAGCAGTGGCCATGATGGCCAAGGAAAGTTTGATGGTGTTCATATCGATTTGAATGGGTTGGGCTGTGGTACGGGCCCCGCAGATAGCTTACCTGCGGGGTGTTCAAACGATACCAGAGCCCCTTACACGCATATTAACATAATATACATCGTAGAATCTTTGAGAGGGGTCAATCCGAGAAATCTCGGGCCGCTTCTTGGCCCTTGAGTTGACGCCTCAGCGCACCCCAGAGTGTCCAGACGATCAAGAAAGCCCCAAAAGCCAAGATACCTGCGCTGATCGGACGGTCTACGAAAGTGGCCATATCACCACGGGACAACAACAAGGCCCGGCGCAAGTTTTCCTCCATCAAAGGCCCAAGCACAAAGCCAAGCAACAGAGGCGCTGCGTCGAATTTGAGCAAGGCCATGGCGTAACCCAGTGCTCCAATGACCGCTACGAGCAGGATGTCGAAGGTGTTGTTGTTGACACTGTAAACGCCCAAACTGATGAAGACCAAAATGGCGGGATACAAAACGCTGTAGGGGATGCGCAAAATCGCCACCCACAGCCCGATCATGGGCAAATTGAGCACCATCAGCATGATGTTGCCGATACCAAAACTCACGATCAGTCCCCAAAACAGCTCGGGCTGTTGCGTCATCAACAAAGGACCTGGTTGAATGCCGTGGATGATCAAAGCGCCGAGCATCAAAGCCATGACGGCATCGCCAGGGATACCCAGGGACAAGGTGGGGACAAAAGCGGTCTGAGATGCGGCGTTGTTTGCTGCTTCAGGAGCGGTGATGCCCTCAATGGCGCCTTTGCCAAATCGACTGGGGTCTGTGGCCACTTTTTTCTCTACGGCATAGGCCATAAAAGAAGCGATGGATGCGCCCGTTCCGGGCAAAGCGCCAAAGAAACTACCGATGCCCGTACCGCGCAGCATGGGCATGATGGATTCCCGCACATCTTGTCGTGTCGGCATCATGGTGCGCAGGGTGATTTTTTCTTTGACTTCGTTCTCTCTCGAAACGTTGATGCTGGACATCACTTCGGCGATACCGAATACGCCCATGGCCAGCGCCACCAAGTTGATGCCGTCCATCAACGACGGGATGTCGAAATTGAAACGCGAGACGCCGGAATTGATATCGGTGCCAATCGTGCCAATGAGCAAGCCCAAAACCACCATGGCCAGCCCCTTGGCAGGGGAACCCGTGGCCAGTGTAGAGGCTGCAATCAAACCAACGAGCATCATCGCAAAATACTCGGCCGCGCCAAATTCCAAACCAATTTCGGCAATCGATGGCGAAAACAAGACCAGCGCCAAGATGCCCAGCATCGAGCCCACGAACGAGGCGATGGTTGTCATGAACAAGGCCACACCGGCCCTACCCTGTTTGGCCATGGGATAACCGTCCAAACACGCCACCGCAGAGGATGGTGTACCGGGTAAGTTGAGCAAAATGGACGCTGTCGAGCCACCGTACTGGGCACCGTAGTACACCCCAGCGAGCATCACGATCGCCGCCGTAGGTGGGATGTGATAAGTGATGGGCAAAAGCAAGGAAATCGCTGCCAACGCACCTATGCCAGGCAAGACGCCGATCAGCGTGCCCAAAAACACACCGATAAAACAATACAAAAGGGTGACGGGCTCTAGCGCAGCATCAAGTCCCAGCAACAAACCATTGACGATGTCCATTTATGCGCTCCAAGGCCAAACGGGTAAGACCATGCTCAAACCCAAGATAAAAATAAGGTATGTCACAACGGCAACGCCAATGCTCAGGATCAACCGAAATCTCCAACCAATTCCATGATCGGGTATGGATGAAATGAAGACCGCGAGCATGGTGGCTAACACCAGCCCAAGCGTTTTGAGCGTCAAAGAAAAGAGCACCAAGCTCAACATGACCAAGCCCAAGGTGAGCCAAGCGGGGCGAATCACCGGACCCTGCCGAAACCACGCGGGCAAGGCCACCAAAATACCCAAAACCGCCAAGGTCAAGCCCAATGACACCGGGAAAAAGCCGGGGCCCATGCGGCGCAGATCGCCAATCTCGTAATGTTCATTGGCGTAATAGGCGGCAAACAGACCCAAAGCGGTCAAAGCCAGCCCCCCTACCAAATCTTTTGTGTCGCGGTGTCGCATGCATCCTCCGATTGATGCAGTGATTTAAACCGCAAAAACCAGCCGTGCATTTAAGTAATTGCACGTAGCAAGGCTTAGGGGTTAGCACGCTCCAGCCGCAGAAGGATATCGGGACGTTCAGCGAGACGAGCTAAGTCGTGTGCGCTCAGGCCTTGTTCGTTGCGCAGCGAGGTATCTGCACCGGCATCAAGCAAGGTGATCACCACCGACTCGGTGCCGTATTGAGCAGCCATCATCAGTGGTGTGGTGCCATTGGGAGATTCTGCGTCGATATAGGCGTGTTGATCCAGAAGCATTTGAACCATGGGCAGCGCAATCTCTGAGGGATGGCTGGCCGCATAGTGCAAGGGGGTCCACCCAGGATGGTTGACGTAAGCGCCACGCAGCAGCAGGCGCCGGACCCACTCTTGCTGCCCCTTGAGTGCGGCCAACATCAGCGGCGTCTCCCCTGCCCCGTTGGCCCGGTTCACATTCAAACGACGATCGGACATGAGGGCACGGATGACCCGTTGCGAACCCAGTCGCAAGGCCATGGTCAATGCGGTCTCTTGGTGTGGGCACAGGCCGTTGAGATCGGCTCCTTGCTCCACAGCGCGCCGAAGGTTGACTGGGTCGTCTCGCACCACCGCCACGAAAAATGCCTCTACCGGTGAGGCGTTGGCAGGATTAAATAAGGCGATAAATCCATATAAAACATAAAGCTTTATTGTTTTATTGAAGTATTTTATGAACATTGAGTAGCCGTGACGCGGTCAAACAATCGTTCAAAATTCTCGCTGGTGGCCTGTGCGATGGCCTCAAGCGGCAGCCCTTTGACCTCGGCGATTTGTTGTGCAACCAAGGGAACCAACGCTGGGGTGTTGGTCTTCCCGCGGTGCGGTGCGGGGGCCAAGTAAGGACTGTCGGTTTCGATGAGCAAACGGTCCATGGGCACCAAGCGGGCGACATCGCGCAAATCGTTGGCGTTTTTGAAGGTCACGATGCCCGAGAGCGAAATGTAGAAGCCCAAGTCCAGCGCGGCACGGGCAACGGCTTGGGTTTCGGTGAAGCAGTGAAACACCCCTTTAGACACCGGCGCGCCGCCCGACGAAGCAAAACCGCCCTCTTCTTTGAGCATGGCCACGGTGTCGTCTGAGGCGCTGCGGGTGTGGATGATCAGCGGCAAATCGGTTTGACGTCCCGCTTGGATGTGCACCCGAAAACGCTCGCGTTGCCACGCCATGTCGGCCACGCTGCGGCCGTTGAGACGGTAGTAATCCAGACCGGTCTCGCCAATACCGACCACGCGCGGCAAGGCCGAGCGACGAACCAGATCATCGACCGTGGGCTCCAGTGTGTCTTCGTAATCGGGGTGCACGCCCACGCTCGACCACAAATTGGGGTGGTCCAGCGCCAATTGGTGAACGGCCTCGAACTCGTCCAAGGTACAGCAAATGCACAGCGCCCGATCGACTTTTGCGGCTTGCATGTCGGCCAAAATCTGAGGCAATTGGCTGCTGAGCTCGGGAAAATTCAGGTGGCAATGGGAATCGGTGAACATGGGCTGTCTCTCAACGTCGTGGGCTCAGGGCTTGTTGCGCTTGGCTCAACCAAGCTTCCCAACGCAAGCCAGAATTGACGGGGTGCTCCACGCTGCGCGCGGCGTGCATCAGGTCTTGGCTCCAGCGCTGCAGGCGAAACAAGTGGGTTTGGACCGGCAAATCGGTGGCTGCAAAAAATCGTGGTGCGGCACCGCTGGTCACGGCCATCAGGTCGTGACAGACCTTTTGCATCACCTCCAACTGCAAGGCCGGCTCCCAGTCGGCCATGACCGGTGCGTCGGCTTGGGCCAGGGCTTTGGGCAAGCGGCTCCAGGTTTGGGCGCTCAGGCCCATGGACGCCCAGCGCAAGGCGTCGGCGGGTCGACCGCCGGCAGCGCGCCAGGCGACGCGGGCTTGCTCAGCGCCCATGGGTGACGCACCTTGGGCCATGAGCCATGGCAGGGCTTCGTCTTCGCTGGGCCACTGCAGGTGGTGGGTCAGGCAGCGGCTGCGCACGGTGGGCAGGAGTTGGTGGGCCGCCTCGGTGGCCAAGACAAAACGCACCGAGCCCACGGGTTCTTCCAACGTTTTGAGCAGGGTGTTGGCTGACTCCATGTTCATACGCTCGGCGGGGTAAACCAAAACGACCTTGGTATCGCCGCGTGAACGGGTGAATTGGGTGAAGGTCACAGCTTGGCGCGTGGCCTCCACGCGGATCAGTTTGCTGGGTTTGCGTTCTTTGTCATCGATCTTTTTTTGCGATGCCTCGTCCAACGGCCAACCAAGCTCCAAGCTCAGCGTCTCCGGCATGAGCATGCACAAATCGGGGTGGGTGCGGACGTCCACGGCATGGCAGCTGTCGCAGTGTCCGCAAGCGCCCAGCGAGGTCGGCGTTTCACACAACCACGTGCGCGCCAAAGCCAATGCCAATTCGTACTGGCCCAAACCCGAGGGGCCAGCCAACAGCAAGGCGTGGCCGCGTTGTTGACGCAGCTCATGGAGCTGGCGTTGCAGCCAAGGAGCCCAATCGGTGGTGCTCATGGGCTGGGCGGCAACCAGGAACGGCCCACTACCGCAGCACGCACGGCTTGGCCCACCTGTTCAGGGGTTTGATCGGCGGGGATTCGGGCGAAACGCTGGGGGTCGGCTTCCATGCGCGCGGCGTAACCACCGGCCACGCGTTCGAAAAAGGCTTGTGATTCGGACTCGAAGCGGTCCGGTGTGCGGGCGTTGGCCAATCGGCTGGCGGCCACGGCCGGCGGCAGGTCGAACCACAGGGTCAGGTCGGGCTGGCGCAGGCCTGTGCCGGTGTCTTGCACCCACCGCTCCAAGGTGCTCAGCACCGCCAAATCAAAGCCCCGCCCATGACCTTGGTAAGCAAAGGTCGCATCGGTGAAACGGTCGCACAACACCACGTCACCCCGCGCCAAGGCGGGTTCGATGACCTGCTGCAGATGGTCTCGACGAGCGGCAAACATCAGCAGTGCTTCGCACAGCGGATCCATGGCGTCGTTGAGCACCAAGGCCCGTAATTTTTCAGCCAAGGGCGTGCCGCCGGGCTCGCGCGTGAGCGTCACACGCCGGTCTTGGGCTTCAAAGGCCTGAACCAAAGCGCTGATGTGGGTGGACTTGCCCGCCCCATCAATGCCTTCAAAAGAAATGAACAAACCGGTCATGGAATTTCAGCGGTTCAAAATGAAACGGCGAACGGCCGCGTTGTGTTCGGCCAAGGTCACACTGAATTGGCTGGTGCCATCGCCCCGGGCCACAAAATAAAAGGCTTTGGTGTCTGAGGGCTGCACCGCGGCCATCATGGACGCGAAACTCGGCATGGCGATCGGTGTGGGCGGTAAACCCGCGCGGGTGTAAGTGTTGTAAACCGTATCGGTTTGCAAATCGACCTTGCGCAAATTGCCGTCAAAGCGCTCGCCCAAACCATAGATCACCGTGGGGTCGGTTTGCAGGCGCATGCCGATGCGCATGCGGTTGATGAACACGCCGCCGATGTCCGCACGGTCTTGGGGTGCGCCGGTTTCTTTTTCGATGATGCTGGCCAAGATCAGGGCCTCTCGGGGCGACTTCAAAGGCAAACCATCGTCGCGCTCGGCCCACGCTTGGGCCAGTTTGCGGTCCAAGGCCACGCTCGCCATGCGCAGGATGGTGGAGGCTTTGGCGTTTTTGGGGAATCGGTAGGTGTCGGGGAAAAACTGCCCCTCGGGGTGAACGCCGGGCTTGCCGATGGCGGTCATGATGTCGGGCACATCCATGCTGGCCGTGTCTTGTTGCACGTCGCGCGCCGATTCGATGGCTTGGAAGACTTGGCGGTAGTTCCAGCCTTCGATCAGGGTGATTTGGCGAAACGCTTGGTCGCCCCGAACCAATTTGTCGAGCAAGGCCTTCGGGGTCAACCCTGGTGTGAATTCGTAGCTGCCAGCTTGGATGCGGCGCGAGTCGCCTGAGAGTCGGAAATAGGCAAACAAAGCCCAGTCGGGCGCCTCGATACCGGCACGGGTGAGTTGTTTGGCCAAGGCGCGGGCGGATGTGCCCGGGGCAATGGCCACGTCCAACGGTTGTTGGGCGGTCACCGTGGCGGGCATGCCCAAGGGGCGTTCGAGCCACAGCCACACACTGCCGGCCACCACCAACACCGCCAGCAAGCTCAGGGTCAACAAGCCCATCAGCACACGTTTCACAGGCATCATCCCAGTGAGGTCAAAGGCATGCCGAGACCCGGCACGAACAACTGATGATCATAATTCAGGCCATGAGCACCGAAACGACACCCCACACGGCATCTCCCCTTCCCCCAAGCCCCAGCCTGAGTGGCGTGGTGGCGCTGCCCGCTTGGGGCGTGATCCGGGCCCAAGGCGTCGATGCGCCGAAGTTTTTACACGGCCAACTCACACAAGACTTCAGTCTGTTGGGCCAAGATCAGGCCCGGTGGGCCGCGTTTTGCTCGCCCAAAGGCCGCATGCTCAGCAGTTTCGTGGGCCTCAAGCTGGCCCCGGACGATGTGCTTTTGCTGTGCCCGGCCGATACCCTCGCCGCCATGCTCAAGCGTTTGTCGATGTTCGTCATGCGCGCCCAGTGCCGCTTGAGCGACGCCAGTGCCGATTGGTCGCTGTGGGGCGTGGCCGGTGAATCGGCCAGCGGCCCCAGCTTGGCCGCTGGCCCTTGGCAAGTCGCCCGCTCCTCAGAACAAACGTGGGTGCGCTTGTACCCCGCAGCCGGTTTGCCGCGCGCTTTGGTCTTGGCGCCGGTAGGCTCAGCGCCCCCTGCCGGCCCCGCCCTGCCCTTGGCTGTTTGGGATTGGCTCGAGGTCCGCAGCGCTGTGGTGCCGGTCACGGCTGCTTTGTCAGAGGCCTTGGTACCGCAAATGCTCAATTACGAATCGGTGGGCGGTGTGAACTTCAAAAAAGGCTGTTACCCAGGCCAAGAGGTGGTGGCGCGCAGCCAGTTTCGAGGCACGCTCAAACGCCGCGCCCACCTATTCCACAGCGACAGGGCCTTGGCTGCGGGATCTGATGTGTTTCACAGCGACGACGCCGAGCAGCCTTGCGGCACCGTCGCGGCCTGTGCGCCGCACCCCAGCGGTGGTTTTGACGCCTTGGTCTCGCTGCAGCTCAGCGCTCTTGAGAGCGGCTCTGTGCACGCCGGTTCGGTGCAAGGCCCGGCCCTGCGCCACGAGCCCCTGCCCTACGAACTCTTGGCCGACGTCTGAGCCATGTGTTTGGTGGCGTTTGCCCTGTCGGTGGACCCCTCGGTGCCCTTGTGGCTGGCCTCGAACCGCGACGAATGCTGGGACCGACCCACCAAGCCCCTGCATCATTGGGCCCTGGCCAACGGGGTGTCGGTGATCGGCGGACGCGACGAACAAGACGGCGGCACTTGGCTGGCCGCATCGGAACACGGCCGCATTGCTTGGCTGACCAATGTGCGCGAAGCCGACCGGCCCGCCGCCGAGCGTTCACGCGGCGGCTTGGTGACCGATTGGTTGGCCAGCGACGAACCCTGGGCCACATGGCAAACACGCCACGACCCGCGGGCTTTTGGTGGCTTCAACTTGGTGCTGGGCGATCACCACCGAGGCACTTGGGCTTGGCTCAGCAACCGAAACCCCGCGCGGGTGCACCACGACCCACAGCCTCAATGGCACAGCCATGCCCTGGGCCCCGGGGTCTACGGTTTGTCCAACGCCAGCCTGAACGTGCCCTGGCCCAAAACCCAGCGCTTGTTGGCCGAGGTGCAAGCGCACCCGCCGCGAACGCCGGGCGATTGGCCCGAATCGGTGTTGCAGGCGCTGGCCGATCAACAGTTGGGCGCGGGTCTGGCCGACCACGAGTTGCCCCACACGGGTTTGCCGCTGTTCACCGAACGCGCCTTGGCCAACCCTTTTGTGCACTGGCCCGAGCACCGCTACGGCACCCGCAGCAGTACCCTGCTCGCCCTCAGCGCCAGCGAGGGCGTTTGGCAACTGCGTGTGAGCGAGTGGACCCACCCCACCGACCAGCCCCCATTCAATGCCTCATCCCGCAGGGACCTCGAACTGAATTGGTGAATTGTGAATTGGGGTCAGATCCCAAATACCTGACGCAAAGCGCGGGCGGCGTCTTGGTGTGCGGTCAAGGCCAATGGGATGGCGCGGCCAAACTGAATGAAGCCGTGCACAACGCCGCCGTACACCTCCAGGTCCACCGGCACGCCGGCCATGCGCAAGCTGTCGGCGTAGAGCATGCCCTCGTCGGTCAGCGGATCGCATTCGGCCAAGCCGACCCACGCAGGTGCCACGCCGTCCAAGTCGCGCACCGCACCCGTTTCGTCCAATCCGTCGAGCGGCGCGAAGCGCCAATCGTTGCGGTCTTCCGCACCGCGCAGGTAGTGGCCAAAGAAATAATCGATGTGCGCGTCTTCCAGCAGAAAACCTTTTCCGAAGCGGTGGTGGCTGTCGGTGTTGCCGTGACCGGCGCAGCCCGGGTAGAACAAGAGTTGCAAGGCCAGCGGCCAGCCCGCATCGCGCGCAGCGATCGCCGTGACCGCGGCCAAAGTACCGCCCGCGCTGTCGCCGCCCACCGCGATGCGTTGTGGGTCTAGGCCCCAGGCCGCAGCGTGTTCGCGCAGGCCCGCCAGGCTGTCCCACGCGTCGAATACGGCGGTGGGGAATTTCCACTCGGGGGCAAGCCGGTAGTCCACCGACACCACGGCGCACTGCGCCAAATGGGCCAAGTGGCGGCACAGGGGCTCGTGGGTCGCGATGCTGCCCACCGTGAAACCGCCGCCATGAAAGTAGAGCAAGACCGGCAGGGGGTTCACAGAGTCCGTTGGCGTTGGCGCGTATAGGCGGACCCGGATCGGATGGCCATCCCGGGCCATGATCGTTTGGTCCTCGACCCTCGCCAAGGCGTGCGGCGCGATGTCCAACACGCCTGCCCCCGCTTCGTAAAAGGCCTTGGCTTGGGCCGCGCTCAAAGCGTGCATCGGCGCGTGACCCGCCCGCGCCATGCGCTCGAGCACCCCGCGCATGATGGGCAGCAGCAGGCTTTGGGGGTGACGTGGGTGACTCATGGGGCTTGGTTTTTGTGAAGGTGGCTTTTATAGTGTGCCATGGCCCATATTCAATACATCACCCAAATACAGCTGGACTTTGGTGTGCTCAAGACCTTGGCGGCCGAGTGCGCCAAGGCCCACATCCAGCGCCCGCTCATCGTCAGCGACCCCGGCATTCGAGCCGCAGGCTTGTTACAACAGGCGCTGGACGTGTTGAAAGACCTGCCGGTTGCGGTGTTTGACCAGACGCCCTCCAACCCCACGGAGGCCGCGGTGCGTGCGGCCGTGGCGATGTACCGCGACCAAGGCTGTGATGGCTTGATTGCCGTGGGCGGTGGCTCGGCCATCGATTGCGCCAAAGGTGTGGCCATCGCGGTGCACCACCCGGGTCCGCTGAAAACCTACGCCACCATCGAAGGCGGTGCGGCGCGCATCACCGATCAAGTCCCGCCCCTGATTGCCGTGCCCACCACCGCCGGCACCGGCAGCGAAGTGGCACGGGGTGCCATCGTCATCGTGGACGACGGTCGCAAGCTGGGCTTTCACTCTTGGCATTTGGTGCCCAAAGTCGCCCTGCTCGACCCAGAACTCACCTTGGGGCTGCCCCCCATGCTGACGGCAGCCACTGGCATGGACGCCATCGCGCACTGCATGGAGACCTTCATGGCCGCGCCCTTCAACCCGCCGGCCGATGGGATCGCCTTGGACGGTTTGGCGCGAGGTTGGGCTCACATCGAACGTGCCACCCGGCAGGGCCAGGACCGCGAAGCCCGCTTGAACATGATGAGCGCCAGCATGCAAGGTGCCATGGCGTTTCAAAAAGGTTTGGGTTGTGTGCACAGCCTGAGCCACAGCTTGGGCGGCGTCAATCCGCAGCTGCACCATGGCACCTTGAACGCGGTGTTCTTACCGGCCGTCGTTCGCTTCAATGCCGAGGCCGAATCGGTGCAACGTCACGACCGCCTCAACCGCATGGCCCATGCCATGGGTTTGCGCAGCGGCGGTGATATCCCCGAGGCCATCTTGGACATGAACGCGCGCTTGGGGCTGCCCAAAGGTTTGCGCGCCATGGGCGTGGACGCATCGGTGTTCGATCAGGTGATCACCGGTGCTTTGGCCGACCATTGCCACCAGACCAACCCGCGCATCGCCAGCGCCGACGATTACCGCGCGATGTTGACCAGCGCGGCCTGAGTCCGGGTTCAGGGTGCTGAGTCCGGCTGTGGCATCTTGGCGCCCACGTGCAACTCACCGCGCGCCTCGGCCATCTCCACTTGGCGCTGGCGCTCGGCCAGCTTCTCTTTTTGCTCGGGCGTACGCTGGTCGTGGCAGTGGTCACAGCTCACGCCTTTCACGTAGTGAGGCGACAACTTGTCCTGCTCGCTCAAAGGCCAGCGGCACGAGCGGCACAGTTCGTGGGACCCCACCCCAAGCCCGTGTCCCACGCTCACGCGCTCGTCAAACACAAAACACTCACCCTCCCATAGGCTCTGCTCAGGCGGTATTTCTTCGAGGTATTTGAGGATGCCGCCTTCGAGGTGGTAGACCTCGTCGAAGCCACGCATCTTCATGAGCGCGGTGGACTTCTCACACCGAATGCCCCCTGTACAAAACATGGCCACCTTGGGTTTGTTGACCGTGCTGGTTTTGAGCTGGTCTTGTTGTTCCAGCCAAGCCGGCAGTTGCACGAAGTTTTTGATGTTGGGATTGATCGCACCTTGGAAAGTGCCGATGGCCACCTCGTAGTCGTTGCGGGTGTCGATCACCACGACGCTTGGGTCGGCCAACAAAGCGTTCCAGTCGGCGGGTTTCACGTACTGGCCCACGGTTTTGTTCGGGTCCAACTCGGGCACCCGCAAGGTCACGATCTCTTTTTTGAGCTTGACCTTCATGCGGTTGAACGGGGGCTTGGGGCTCCAAGATGCTTTGTGCGGCAGATGGGCCAAACGCGGGTCGGCGCGCAAAAACGCCAATACGGCGCGTACACCCGCCTCAGGCCCGGCGATGGTGCCGTTGATGCCCTCGTGCGCCAAGAGCAGCGTGCCTTTGACCTCGTGGGCGTCGCAACAGGCTTGTAAAGGCGCTTGCAGGTCGGCGAAGTCTGGCAGGTCGACGAATTGGTAGAGCGCGGCGGTGAGGTACATGCTGGGAGCTGACATATCGAGATTATCTGGCGGACGTCACAGCGGTCGCAACGCCATGGCCTCTGGCCGCTCCAGGGCTTGGGCCAACTCATCGGCCAGTTGCTGGCTTGCCGACGCCGCGGCCGTCCACGCCTTCACCCTGCCCGCCCAATCGGTGGCGTAGCGCGTGAAATCGGTGCGGTCGGGCAGTTTGCCATTGGGCAAGGTTTTGATCCACTCGGGGTTGGGCGCGAGGACGATGGTGTGGTCCAAAAACGCGGTCGCCCCATGCCGCCACTTCAATGATTTGTCGAGCCAGCCGGGCACCACGTTTTTCTGGAAATGCGGATACAGGACCAACGAGCCCGTGCTGCCGGTGGTGGGCGCGCGCCAGTTCAGGTGCAGGTGGTAATCGGTGATACCGCCGTCCCAATAGGCGCCGCGCGGTGCACCGGGGATGTTGTGCACAGCCTCCAAAGCAAATGGGATCGAGCAGCTCGCTTGCAACGCGGGCATGAAGTTACCCGCATTGAGCCCCACGGCGCTGGTGTTCAAGTCGCTTGGATCAAAGGGCAAGGTCGCGCCCTGCCCTGAAAACACCACCCGCTCGAACCAAGCGCCCAAAGCGCGGCGCGAGAGCACGTTGCTCAAAAATGCTCCGGCGTAACCCAATGGTGTGCCCACGGGGTGTTCGCGGTGCAGCACGTGACGGCCCCGAGCGGTGACGACGTGCAAGCGGTAACGCGGGTGGCTCAGCAACTCGTCCACGCGACCGCCGTAAAAGGCTTGCAGGCTGTGACCAAAGGACTCGCTCACCTGCTGCGCCGTCACGCGCTTCTGACCTGGCACGGGTTCGTAACGTTGAGCGATGTAGTCTCGCTGCAGCCGCTCAAAGGCCGCGACCGAGTCGTTCAAACAGGCGGTGGCCATGCGCCACGCGCCGATGGACGCGCCCACCAAGTGCACCGGCTGGCTCGACTGCGGCAACCACTGACCAAAAATGAAGCGGTCCAGCGGCCCCAAGATCAAACCCTTGGGCCCACCGGCCGCACCGGGGATGGCGCCGATGTGTTCGGGCTTCAGGCCATGGGCGCGGAGGTGCGCCAAGGCCTTGGGGCCCGCGTGGATGTGCAGGGCCTTCACTGCTTCAAGCCTTGCAGCTTGGCAAAGGCGCTGGCCATGGCCGATCCGTTGGCCGCGGGTGCGGCGGGCGGGGTGCGGTGGCGCTGACCTTCAGCGGCGCCTTCAAAGCGGTTCTCGCGCGGGCCATCGCGGCGCGCGGGAGCGGCGTCGAGCTTCATGGTCAGGCTGATGCGGTTGCGACCCAGGTCCACTTCGAGCACCTTGACCTTGACGATATCGCCGGTCTTGACCACTTCGCGCGCGTCTTCCACGAACTTGTTGGCCAACTGGCTGACGTGGATCAGGCCGTCTTGGTGCACACCCAAATCCACAAACGCGCCGAACTGCGCCACGTTGCTCACCGTGCCTTCGAGCACCATGCCGGGTTGCAGGTCTTTGACATCCTCCACCCCTTCGTTGAAGCGGGCCACAGCGAAGTCTGGGCGCGGGTCGCGGCCGGGTTTTTCCAGTTCCACGAAGATGTCGCGGATGGTGATCGGGCCAAAACGGTCGTTGGCGAACTGTTCGGCTTTGAGCGTTTTGAACAACTCCGGCCGACCCATGATCTCATGGATGGGCTTGGCGGTGCTCACGATGATCTGCTCAACCACGGGGTAGGTTTCGGGGTGAACGCCGGTCATGTCCAGCGGGTTGTCGCCACCGCGGATGCGCAAAAACCCCGCGCTTTGCTCGAAGGTTTTGGCGCCCAAGCCGGTGACCTTCAGCAGGTCTTGGCGGCTCTTGAACGCACCGTTGGCCTCGCGCCAGCGCACCACCGACTTGGCCACCGTGGCCGACAAACCCGAGACCCGCGAGAGCAGCGGCACGCTGGCGGTGTTCAGGTCCACACCGACCGAGTTCACGCAGTCTTCCACCACCGTGCCGAGTGAGCGGGCGAGCTCACTTTGGTTCACGTCGTGCTGGTATTGGCCCACGCCGATGCTTTTGGGGTCGATCTTGACGAGCTCGGCCAAGGGGTCTTGCAAGCGCCGCGCGATGCTGGCCGCGCCGCGCAGGCTGACGTCCACATCGGGCATCTCTTGGCTGGCGTATTCGCTGGCGCTGTACACCGAAGCGCCCGCCTCGCTCACCACCACCTTGGTGATGGTGTGCTCGGGGTGCAGCTTGGCCAGCTGCTTAATCAGTTCACCGGCGAGCTTGTCGGTTTCGCGGCTGGCCGTGCCGTTGCCGATGGCGATCAGGCTCACACCGTGTTTCTCGCACAGCCGGGCCAGGGTGAAGAGCGAGCCGTCCCAGTCGCGGCGCGGCTCGTGCGGGTAAACGGTGGCGGTGTCCACCAGTTTGCCGGTGGCGTCGACGACGGCCACTTTCACGCCGGTGCGGATGCCCGGGTCCAAGCCCATCACGGCCTTGGGTCCGGCTGGGGCGGCCAGGAGCAAATCGCGCAGGTTGTCGGCGAACACCTTGATGGCCACGGTCTCGGCCTGCTCGCGCAATCGCGCGAACAGGTCGCGCTCGGTCGACAGGCTGAGCTTGACGCGCCAAGTCCAAGCCACGCACTTGCGAAACAGGTCGTCGCAAGGCCGCGCTTGGTGGCGCCAGCCCAGGTGTTGGCCGATGCGCCCTTCGGCCAAGGACACTTGGCCAGGCTCGGGCATCACGGGTTGCAAAAGTTTGGCGTCGAGCACGTCCAAGCTGCGACCACGGAACACCGCCAAGGCGCGGTGCGAAGGCACACGCGCCATGGGTTCTTCGTAATCGAAGTAATCGCGAAACTTGGCGATGTCGGGCGCGTTCTCGTCTTTGCCAGCCAAGAGGCTGCTCTTGAGCAAGCCTTCTTGCCACAGCCACTCGCGCAGCTGTTGCACCAAGACCGCGTCTTCGGCCCAGCGCTCGCTCAGCAGGTCGCGAACGCCGTCGAGCACGGCCAAGGGATTTGAAAAATCGGCCCCGATTTTGCCGTCGTCCAGGACCTCGGGCGGCTGCACAAAGGCTGCGGCCTCGGCCATCGGGTCCAGCGTGGGGTCGGCCCAGAGGCGATCGGCCAAGGGCTCGAGCCCGGCTTCTCGCGCCACCATGCCCTTGGTGCGGCGTTTTTGTTTGAAGGGCAAGTACAGGTCTTCCAAGGCCTGTTTGGTTTCGGCCAGGGCAATGGCTTCGCGCAAAGCGGGCGTGAGTTTGCCCTGCTCGTCGATGGCTTTGATCACCGCGACTCGGCGGTCTTCGAGCTCACGCAAATACGACAGCCGGGCCTCGAGCTCGCGCAGCTGAATGTCGTCCAAACCACCCGTGGCCTCTTTGCGGTAACGCGCAATAAAGGGCACGGTCGCCCCGCCATCAAGGAGTTCGACGGCGGCTTGGACTTGCTCGGTACGGATGCTGATTTCAGCGGCGAGTTGGGCCAGGATGGTTTGCATGTATCGGGGCAATTCAAAAAAAGGGAAGCGGGCATTTTGCCGCACCGCTGTGGATGGGCTGAACGCTCAGACCGAACGCAAAGGCTGCACTTCGCGACCCGCGGCCAAACGCGGCACCAGTTTGAAGGTGCCGCTGCCGTGAGAGACGCGAGCACCGTCGGCGTTGAACACGCTGCCCTCGGTGAACACCAAGGTGGCGGTGCGGTGCAACACCGTGGCCTCGCAGCGCAAACGGCCTACAGCGGCTTGCATGAAGCTGGTTTTCATCTCGATGGTGACGGCGCCCATGCCCTCGGCCAGGCTGCGCGCGGCGTGGGCCATGGTCACGTCCAAGAGGGTCATGGTGACACCACCGTGCACCACGCCGAACGAGTTCAGGTGCTCTGGAGCCGGCACGTAAGTGATTTCGGCGTGGCCATCGGCCATGCGCTGCAATTCAAAACCAAGCAGCGATACAAAGGGAATATTGACGGAAAAATCCATGCTTCAGGCCTCCAGCCATTGCTGGCGTGTGTGATGGGATTGGTCCAGTGCTTGAGGGGTGCCGTCAAAGACGATGCGGCCCTGCCCCAGCACGAACACGCGTTGGGCCAAGCGCCAAGCGATTTGGCGCTTGTGTTCGATCAGCAGCAGGCCCACGCCCGCGCGCTGCAAGGTCTGGCAACAGCGGGCGACCTGCTCGACCATGTGCGGGGCCAAACCCTCGGTGGGCTCGTCGAGCAGCACCATGTCCGGGTTGCCCATGAGCGTGCGGCACAGCGTGAGCATTTGTTGCTCGCCGCCCGACAAACGACCCGCCGGGGTGTGGCGCCTTTCGGCCAAGATGGGGAAATGGTCAAAGCCGGTGTCAAAGTCCCAATAGCGGCGCTGGGCCGAGGCGCGCAGGCCAAGCATCAGGTTCTCTTGCACGCTCAAGGCGGGGAAGATGTCTTTGTGTTCGGGCACATAACCCAAGCCCGCGCGGGCGATGGTGTGCGTGGGCTGACCGATCCACTGGCGGCCTTGCCAATTCACCTGCCCTTGCGCGCGCACCAAGCCCATCAGGGCTTGAGCGGTGGTCGAGCGACCGCTGCCGTTGCGACCGAGCAAAGCCACGGTTTGGCCTGCAGCCACCCGCAGGTTCACGCCGCGCAGCACGGGCGTCTCGCCTTGCCAAGCGTGCAGGTCTTGCACCACCAAGTCATTGGACGGCGTCATGTGCGGGCCTCCGCTTGCCAGTAGGCGGCTTGCACCAACGGATCGGCTCGGACGACTTCAGGGCTGTCCAGCGCCACAACCTGCCCGCGCACCAAGACCGCCACGCGGTCGGCCAAGGCCATGACCACGCCCATGTCGTGCTCCACCGTGATCAAGGTTTTGCCTTCGGTGAGCTCGCGGATCAGCGCGGTGAAGCGCTGCGTGTCGTCGGCGCTCATACCGGCTGTGGGCTCGTCGAGCAAGACCACGGGCGCATCGCCCACCACGGCCAATCCCAACTCCAAGGCGCGTTGGTCGGCGTAGCTCAGGGCTCGCGCCTGGGTGTTGGCTTGTTCGCTCAGGCCCAAGCGCGTCAAGGTCTCGTCGACGCGCTGGCGCACCGCGTGCAAGCCACTCAAGGTGCGCCACCAGGTGCGGCGCTCGCCCAGAGCCGAGAGGGCGGCGCAGCTCAGGTTGTCGCGCACACTCAAGGCGCCAAAGAGTTGGCTGATCTGAAAACTGCGCGCCACACCCCGCCTCGCCACGGCGTGTGCGGGCAGACCGTCGATGCGCTGGCCGTTGAGCGTCACCGTGCCTTGGCTGGGAGCTTGTTCCCCCGCGATCACTTTCAACAGGCTGCTCTTGCCCGCGCCGTTGGGGCCAATCAAGGCCAAGCGTTCACCTTGGCGCACCTTGAGGTTCACGCCGTCGAGCACGGTGGTTTCGCCGTGACGCAACACGACGTCCTTCAAAACCAAAGCCGCTGCGTCGTTCATGCCGCCACCTCACGTTGGGGTCGCAGCCACCAACCCAGCCAGGAACCCAGCGAGGCCACCACCAGCAAGGTCCACCAGCTGCGCGGCGCGGCCACGTCCACCGACCAAGCCCAAGCGTGCTCAGGCCACCAGTGCATGAGGGTGCCGTGACTGCTGCTGAGCTGCCAGAAATACAGCATCTCCACGCCCACCACGGCAGCCACGATCACCACGGCCCACGACAGGCCGCAGGCGGTTCGGCGAGCCACGCACCACCATTCGCGGACGCCGTTCGGCACACGCGCGGCCAACGCCCAACGCCAGCCGCGCATGAGAGCACCCGCCAAACCGCCCGGCTCGGCGAGCAGCAAGACCACAAACAAGACCCCCAAATACAAAAGCCAAGCCGGCGTCCACGACGAGCCCACCACCAGCGCGACCACCATGAGCAAGGCGCCCAGCAAGGGGCCGACGAGCACGGTGGCACCACCGATGAACGCGAACAAGAGGTAAGCGCCCGATCGGTGGGTGCTGAACACTTCTGGGCTGACCCGCTCGAACCACAGCGCGGCCAAACCACCGGCGATCCCAGCAAAAGTGGCCGAGACCACAAAAGCCGCGTGACGGATGCGGTGCGGGTTCACGCCCACGCTGGCCGCGCGCAAGGGGTTGTCTCGAACGGCGTTGAGCAAACGGCCCATGGGTGTTTGGGTCCAAGCCACCATCAGGCCCACACACACCACGGTGTAAATCGAGATCAAACGGGTGATGTGTGACACCGGGCCCCAAGACCCATCGCCGACCTCAGTGGTGACGGCACGGTCCAGACCCAATCCGCCCTCACCACCAAACCAGCTCGGCAGCATGTGCGAGAGGGCCCACATCAGCTCACCCACCCCCAAAGTGATCATGGCAAAGGGCATGGCCGCGTGGCGCGTGCTCACCCAACCCATGGGCAAGGCCAAGGCACCCGCCACCAAACCACCGAAGAGCGGCACCAGCGCCACACCCCAGGGACTGCTGATGCCCCAAGCCATGGCGTGGACCACCGCGTAAGCGCCCGCACCGACATACACCGCATGACCAAAACTGAGCAAACCACCCTGACCTAACAGCAGGTGGTAACTCATGAGCACGGTGGCGGCGATACCGATTTGGGCCCACAAACCCAGCACGGTGCCGTTGCTCAAAGACCAAGGCGCGACCAGAAACACCAAGCCCAAAGCCCACCACGCTTTGGACTCAGACATGTCGCGCCCCCATCAAGCCGTGAGGACGCCAGACCAAGACCAAGACCATCAAAGCGAAGGGCAAGATGGGCGCGAGTTGACCCAAAGGCCATCCCCAGACGCTCCATGGCACGGCGATGGCAAAGGCTTGCAACAGGCCCAAACCCATCGAAGCCACAAAGGCCCCCGCCAACGAGCCCACGCCGCCGACCACCAAGACCACAAACACCACCGAGCCCATGGTGGCTGCCATGCCGGGCTCTGTCACGAAAGCGTGCCCGCCCATCACACCGGCTGCCGCAGCCAATGCCGCACCGACACCAAACACCCAACGAAAGACCTGAGGCACGTTGTGCCCCAAGGCTTGCACCGCCTGCGGATGCGTCACGGCCGCACGGATCACCAAACCCCAATGCGTGCGACGCCACACCCAAGCCAAAACCAGCAGCATGAGCACCGCCATGACCATCATGACCCCACGAAACACCGGGAAGTGCGTACCCCAAGGCGTGACCCAATGACCTTGGAGCGAATCGGGCAATAACATGGGCACGGGGCCTTTGCCCCAGACCAGCTGCACCACCTCAAACACCACATAGGCCAAACCAAAGGTCACCAAGAGCTCAGCCACATGACCTTGGGCGTGCACACGCCTGAGCACGCTTTCTTCAAACCAGGCACCGAAGACCCCCACCAGGACCGGGGCCAGCAACAGTGCCCACCAAAAACCCAACCAGGGCGAGAGGCTGTGAGCAGCGTAAGCGCCCAACATGTAAAAACTGGCGTGGGCAAAATTGAGCACGCCCATGAGGCTGTAAATCAAAGTCAGCCCGGCGCTGAGCATGAAGAGCAAAAGCCCATGGCTCAGGCCATTGAGCAACGAGAGGGCCAGCCAGTCCATCAGGGGCTCTGCATGACGCAGGTCGTGGGACGGCTCACGCGCGAGGCTGGCAGGTAGGCCACCGGCGCAAAGGTGTGACCGGTCTTGGCCAAAGCCAAGTCGTTCGTGTGTTGGGTTTTTTGCCAGCGAGAGAGCCACAAACCGATTTGCAATTGATGATCGTCTGGGCGCATTTGCAGCGGTCCATCGAAACCTGACCACTGCAAGCCCCTCAACACCGGCAAAACCTTGGCCGGCTCGGTGCTCTGAGCTCGCGCCATGGCTTCAGAAAGCAAGTTCAAACCCGTGTGGGTCGCCAGGCTATAAAAATCCTCGCCGTGTTGGGTTTGAAATGCCTTCATCAGTGCCCCGAGCTCTCCGCCGTGTTGGCTGTGGTTGGCTGCGACCAAGTAAACCTCAGCGTTATCGCCTTGCTCCAAAGCTTGGGGTGTACCACTCACCGCGGCGTAATAGGTGAACAGGGGCACTTTCACACCACCCCGTTGCATGGACTGGACCAAACCCGTGAGATCGGGACCCCAGTTACCGGTGACCACGGCGTGGGCACCCGAAGAGCGTATACGACCCACATGGGCATCAAACGATTTGACGGTGCCCAAAGGGTGCAGTTCGTCACCCACGACGGCCACGTCCGGTCGGTGACGTGCCAAAGCTGCTTTGAAAAAACTCGCCACCTGCTGACCATGGGCGTAATTCTGGTTGAGCAAGAAAACTTTTTTGATTTGGGGCTGCTCACGCATGAACAAGGCCACGGCCTCGACCTTCATGCTGGTGTCGGCGTCCACGCGAAAGTGCCATGGGCTGCATTGCTCGTTGGTCAACGCGGGGTCCATGGCCGCGTAATTGATGTAAAGGACCTCACGCCCGGGCGCGCGCGCGTTGTGGCGGTTCAAGGTTTCCACAATCAGGTGGGCCACGCCAGAGCTGTTGCCCTGCACCACGTAGCGAAAACCTTGGTCGATCACGACCTTGATCGCATTGACACTTTCTTGCGGCGAACCTCGGTTGTCAAAACCGACCACCTCAAAGCGCACAGCGCCGGGTTTCGCTTGGGCGTTGTGCTGTTGGGCCACCCATTGCCAGCTGCGCAATTGGTTGCGCCCCACCTCACCGAAAGGCCCCGTCAAAGGATCGACAAAAGCAATTTTGACCACAGGGGCTGGGGGTTGGCTGGGCGAGCACGCCACGAGCAGGCCCACCACGAGGCCGAGCCCCACGGTGCGCACGGCCCTAGCCGCTGCGGACCAAACGCTTGGATTCTTCAACGCACGCATCCCCAACATGAAAATGGTCATTTTAGAGGGGCCTTGCACAGCAACCCGACAGGCCGTGGGTGGATCGTGCCTGGGCCACAATTGAACCATGACACCGTTGGCCACCGCATGGACGCACCGCTACTTTGACTTGGGGAAAGTCTTTGCCACGCCCCAGCGCCCCACCCCTTTGGCGGCCCCGACCATGGTGGCCGTGAGCGAGGGCATGGCCCGCGAATTGGGTTGGTCGGTCGACGACTTGCACAGCGTGACCGCGACCGATGTCTTGGCAGGCAACGCCATTTGGCCCGGCACCCAGCCTTGGGCGGGCGTTTACAGCGGGCACCAGTTTGGGCAATGGGCCGGGCAATTGGGCGATGGTCGCGCCATCACATTGGGTGAGTGGCCCAGCGCCAGCGGCCCACTCGAAATTCAGCTCAAAGGCGCGGGCCCCACGCCTTATTCGCGCCGGGGCGATGGCCGTGCGGTGTGGCGCAGCGCGATCCGCGAGTTTTTGGCCAGCGAAGCCATGCACGCCTTGGGCGTGCCGACCACCCGCGCCCTGTGTTTGGTGGCTTCGCCCGAACCCGTGCGCCGCGAGCGCTGGGAGTCCGCGGCTGTGGTCACGCGCGTGGCGCCGAGTTTTATCCGTTTCGGTCACTTTGAACATTTCGCCCACACCGGCCAACACGCCGCGCTGCGGCAATTGGCCGACTTCGTGATTGAGCATTTCTATCCCGACTGCCGTGCGGCCAACGGGAACCCTTACGCGGCTTTGCTCGACGCTGTCACCGAGCGCACCGCCGATCTGATGGCGCATTGGCAAGTCTTGGGGTTTTGCCATGGCGTCATGAACACCGACAACATGAGCATCTTGGGCCTGACCATCGACTATGGGCCTTTCCAGTTCATGGACGAACACGACCCCGGACACATTTGCAACCACAGCGATCACCAAGGCCGCTATGCTTTTGATCAACAGGTGCGTGTGGCGCACTGGAATCTCTTTTGTTTGGGTCAAGCGCTGCTGCCTTTGTTGGACAGCACCGATCAGGCCTTGTCTGTTTTGTCAACCTATGAGGAGAGACAAGCCAATAGCCAGCAGCGCCTGATGACCCAAAAACTCGGCTGGCAGGGACAAGAAGCCGACGACGCCGTCCACATCGCAGCCTTGTTCAACCTGTTGACGCAGCAGTCGGTCGACCACACAGCGTTTTTTTGGCACCTCTCCGATGCATTGAGTGGGCATGGCGCAGCTGTGCGCGAACTCTTCGTGCAGCCGCAGGCCTTCGATGCGTGGGCTCTCGGGTGGCGAACCCGCGCGTTGAGCCAAGGTCACACCGAGGCCATGGCACTCAAGCTCATGCGCCGACACAACCCTGCGGTGGTGCTGCGCAACCACTTGGGCCAACAAGCCATCGAACGCGCCGAGCGCGGCGACTGGTCCGAAGTGCACCGCTTAAAAACAGCCTTGGCCAAGCCCTTTGCGGTTTTGCCAGGTTGTGAAGACCTGTACCAGGTGGCGCCGGACTGGGCTTCCACCATCGCCATCAGCTGCTCATCTTGAAACAAGACAACCACATGATCACACGCCTTCAGCGCTTTCCGATCGAAAAAACCGATTCCCAGTGGCGCGAACATTTGTCGCAAACTGGGGCTGAACCACTGGCCTTTGAGGTCACACGCCACGCCCTCACCGAGCGACCGCACACCGGATCCCTTAACCAACATTGGGAAGCAGGCCATTACCACTGCGTGTGCTGCGACCAGCACTTGTTCGACTCCGATGCCAAATTCGACGCGGGTTGCGGCTGGCCCAGTTTTTTCAGAGCTCAACCCGGGGCCATCTTGGACGTGCCCGACCACAGCCACGGCATGCGCCGCACCGAATCGGTGTGCCGCCAATGCGGGGCTCACTTGGGCCATGTCTTCGAAGATGGCCCAGCCCCCACGGGCTTGCGCTATTGCATGAATTCGGCGGCGCTGCGCTGGCGCCCATAAATGCCGGGGCTAAAGCGAGATAATCTGAATATGCGTTTTCTCATTGACTTCTTTCCCATCCTTTTGTTCGTCGTGGCCTACAAGCTCGAGGGCATTTACACCGCCACCGCCGTTTTGATGGGGGCCACCATCGTGCAAAGCGCCATGCTTTATGCCATGGAGCGCAAGCTGCAAACCCTGCAAAAGGTCACCTTGATCTTGGTGCTGGTGTTTGGCGCACTCACGCTGTATTTGCAAGACGAGCGCTTCATCAAATGGAAACCCACCGTCTTGTATGCAGGTATGGCTTTGGCCTTGGCGCTGGCCTTGTGGGTCTGGAAGAAGAACGTCCTGCACCTGCTGTTGGGCTCTCAGCTCAAGATGAGCGAAACCGTCTGGGCGCGTTTGGCGGTGGCTTGGATCGGCTACTTTGTGTTCATGTCGGCCATCAACGGCTATGTGGCCCTCTACTACTCCACCGAAGATTGGGTGAATTTCAAAATTTGGGGCTACGTCTTCCCCGTGGCCTTCATCCTGGGCCAAGGCCTGTACATCGCTCGACACATCCAGTCCGACGATCCACCACAAGGTTCTGCATGAACCCCATAGAGATCACCGCTGAGGCCATCGAGGTCCAGTTGCAGCGCGATTTGTCGCCCACCGAACTCTGGGTGATCGACGAAAGTGCCGACCATGCGGGACATGCTGGTACTCAAGGTGCTGTTGGAGGCACGCACTTCCGGGTTCGATTGGCCTCACCCCTTTTCGCGGGCTTGAGTCGAGTGGCCCAACACCGCCTTGTGTATGATTCGCTACGACCTTTTGCCGACGCGGGTTTGCACGCGTTGGCCATTGAGGTGTTGGCCACTGCCCCGAAACCTGTTCACCCCTGATCTCTTGAGGAAACCCATGAAACCCGTTTTGTCCGTGCTCGGCGCTGTCGTCTTGTTGTCCGTGAGCACCTGGGCTTCTGCCCAAAATTTGGCCATCGTGAACGGCAAACCTGTTCCCAGCAGCCGCGCCAAAGCCTTGGTTCAACAACTGGAGCGCTCAGGTCGCCCCGTGGATGAGTCCATGATGGGCCAAGTTAAAGAAGAGGTGATCATGCGAGAGATCTTCATGCAAGAAGCGCTCAAGCGTGGCGTGGCCAAGTCCAGCGCCTACCAGGAGCAGATGGAATTGGCTCGCCAATCGATCCTGATCCGCGAGCTGTTCAATGATTACCAAGCCAAAAACCCGGTGACCGATGCCCAGATCAAAGCCGAATACGACCAATACGTCGCAGCCAATGCGGGGCAAGAATACCGTGCGCGACACATTTTGGTCAAAGATGAAGCTCGCGCCAAAGCCCTGATCGCCTCCATCAAAGCCGGTGCCAAATTTGAAACGGTGGCCCAAAAAGAATCTTTGGACAAAGGTTCAGGTGCCAACGGTGGTGATCTTGATTGGGCTACAGCGGCCACTTTTGTGCCCGAGTTTTCGGATGCCATGGTCAAGCTCAGCAAAGGCGCCATGACGGCAGCACCCATCCAGTCGCAATTTGGTTGGCACATCATTCGATTGGATGACATCCGCCCAGCCGCTTTGCCCGCGTTTGAAGAAGTCAAAGCCGAGCTGGGTCAACAAATGCAACAGCAACGCCTGAGCGACTTTCAGAGTGAGTTGCGCGCCAAAGCACGGATCGAGTAAGCCCACCTTGTCTTGATCAAAAATCGGCCTCTTGGGCCGATTTTTTTTTGCTTTCGTGGCTTATTATGGAATTTATTTGATCAAATATTGAAAAAATTCGTGCCTTCGCTGACAATGACACCTACACAGGGACGGAGGTCAGCATGTACAACGAACATATCGATTTGCCACGCTTTTTGAGCGAACACCGCATCCACGAAGTGGAATGCGTCATCCCCGACATGACCGGCATCGCCCGCGGGAAGATCTTGCCCAAGGACCTGTTTTTGAGCGCAGGGTCCATGCGCTTGCCCAAGAGCGTGTTGCTCAACACCGTCAACGGCCAGCAACCCGACAACACGCCTTATGTGGGTGAGACCGACCCCGACATGGTGTGTGTGCCCGACGCCTCCACGGTGCGCATGGTGCCTTGGGCAGCCGAGTCGGTGGCGGTGGTCATCCACGACTGTGAAGAGTTCGATGGCCGCCCGGTCAACCTGTCGCCACGCAGCGTTCTCAAGCGCGTGTTGGCACTCTTCGAGGCCCAAGGCTGGCAGCCGGTGGTCGCGCCCGAGATGGAGTTCTATTTGGTGGCGCGTCAGCAAAACCCGCACGAACCCCTGCAGCCACCGCTGGGCCGATCTGGCAAACCCGAGGCGGGCCGTCAGTCGTATTCCATCGACGCGGTCAACGACTTCGACCCCTTCTTTTTGGAGCTGTCGCGGTTTTGTGAGGTCCACCGCTTGGGTGTGGAGACGCTCATCCACGAGGCCGGGGCGGGCCAAATGGAGATCAACTTCACCCACGGCGACCCGCTGGAGTTGGCCGACCGGGTGTTTTTGTTCAAGCGCACGGTGCGCGAGACCGCGCTGCGGCACGGAATTTTTGCCACTTTCATGGCCAAGCCCATGGAGGCCGAGCCGGGCAGCGCCATGCACATCCACCAAAGCATCCTGAGCCGCAACAGCGGCCTCAACATCTTCAGCGACCCGGACGATGGCTCGGTCACGCCCCAGTTCGGCCACTACATCGCTGGCTTGCAGCGCTACGTGCCGCAGCTCATGCCCATGCTCGCGCCGTATGTGAACTCTTACCGGCGTTTGTCGAGGCACATGTCTGCCCCGATCAACGTGCAATGGGGCTACGACAACCGCACCTGCGGCATCCGCGTGCCCGAGTCCGACCCCGCCAACCGCCGCTTGGAAAACCGCGTGCCCGGCGTGGACGTGAATTCCTATTTGGCGATGGCCGCGACCTTGGGCGCAGGCTATTTGGGACTGATGGAAAAGCGTGAACCCAGCGAACCGATGACATCGAGTGCGTGGGCCATGGATTACGAATTGCCCAGCCACATGGAAGACTCGATTCGCCGTATGCGCGAATGCGAGGCGCTGCGCGAGGTCTTGGGCGGCGCCTTCATCGACGCTTTTTTGGCCGTCAAAGAACTGGAATACGCTACTTACAACCGCGTCATCAGCTCGTGGGAGCGTGAGCACCTCATGCTCTTGGTTTGAAGGAGGCACACACCATGCAGAACACCCGAGACGGCATCGACTGGGCGCGTGCGCAGGCCTTTGCCCAAGCCGAGCGCGAGGCCTACACCCGCGCGAACCCGACATCGGCCGCACTGGCCGAACGCGCCAACCAACACCTGCTCTTTGGCGTGCCCCTGCACTGGATGCGCGACTGGGGAACCCCGTTTGCCTTGCATGTGGCACACGCCAGCGGTGCGCAAGTGACCGATGTGGACAGTCACACCCGGGTCGACTTTTGTTTGGGCGACACCGGCGCCATGTTGGGCCATTCGCCCGAACCGGTGGCGCGCGCCCTGGCCCATCAGGCCACACGCGGCTTCACCACCATGCTTGCCAGCGAAGACGCGGCCGTGGTCGGCGAACAGCTCGCGCAGCGCTTTGGCCTGCCGTTCTGGCAATTCGCCATGAGCGCCACCGACGCCAACCGCTACACCGTGCGCTGGATCCGCGCCGCCACGGGCCGCAAGAAAATCCTCGTCTTCAACGGCTGCTACCACGGCACCATCGAAGACGTGTTTGTCGACCTGGTGGACGGCCAGCCGGTGCAGCGCAACAGCCTGCTCGGCCAAGTGCACGACCTCACCGAACACACGGTGGTGGTGGAATTCAACGACTTGGCCGCGCTTGACGCCGCCTTGGCTGCGGGCGATGTGGCCTGTGTGCTGGCCGAGCCGGTCATGACCAACATTGGCATGGTGCTGCCCGAACCCGGTTTTTGGACGCAGGCCCAACAGATCATCCGCCGCCACGGCACGCTCTTGGTGATGGACGAAACCCACACCATCAGCACCGGCCCTGGCGGCTACAGCCGCGCCCATGGTTTGAGCCCCGACGCCTTGGTGCTGGGCAAACCGGTGGGCGGCGGTGTGCCTTGCGCGGTTTACGGTATGAGCGCCGAGCTGGCCGAGCGTGCTGTGCACGCCAAACAGGTCGCGCCCCCCGGCCACAGCGGCATCGGAACCACCCTCACCGGCAACATGCTGGCCATGAGCGCCATGCGCGCAGCCCTCACCGAGGTCATGACCGAGAGCGCTTACACCCACATGCTGGGCTTGGCCGAACAGCTGGCCAAGGGCTTGCGTCAAACCATTGCCCGACACCAACTGCCTTGGTGCGTGACGCAGGTGGGTGCGCGGATTGAATTCCAGTTCACGCCCACGCCGCCCACCAATGGCAGTCAGGCCGATCGCATCTTGGACGGCGAACTTGAACACATCATCCATTTGGGGTTGCTCAACCGCGGCGTGATGATCACGCCCTTTCACAATATGATGCTGGTCAGCCCCGCCACCGAGCCACAGGATGTGCAGCAGTTGCTGCACGCCTTGGACGATGTGTTGGCCGAGTTGACGCCGTGTTTACCCCCTGTGCCGCCCGCTTGAAGCCTTCGCCATGAAACCCACGCCCGCGCTGCCCCAACAAGACAGCACCTACCAACGGTTGCGCGAGTGGATCAGCGTGGGCCGCTTCTTGCCAGGCCAACGCCTGAAGATCCACGACTTGGCGGCCCAACTCGGCACCGGTGTGATGCCCGTGCGCTCGGCCCTCCAGCGCCTGTCCGCCGAAGGGGCGCTGGTGAACGTGCCGCACAGCGGCGTGACCGTGCCCAAACTCTCGGCCGCTGAATTTGACGATGTGCTGCAAATGCGATTGCTTCTGGAGGGTGAAGCCGCCGAGCGCGGCGCTCACCGCATCGATGAGGCCGGTATCGCCCAGCTGCGCGAACTCGACCACGCCATGGCCGAAGGCCTGCAAGCCGGCGATGCTGCGGCGTATTTGAGCGCCAACGAAGATTTCCACCGCCGCCTCTACCTCGCCGCGGCCTCGCCCACGCTCATGGGCCTGATCGAAACCGTGTGGCTCAAGATCGGCCCCTTGTCCAATCGACTTTTTGAGGTGCAGGCAGCCCAAAACGTCATCAACCACGCCCACGGTGAGGCCATGAACGCTTTGGCTCGCCGCGACAGCGCTGGCGTTCGCCGCGCCATCGAGCAAGACCTGTTCGTGGCGGGTCAATTTTTGCGGCCTTTCTGCACCGCCTGAAGTCGGGGACAATACGGACCACCGTAGCCCGTCTGCGCCCGTCTTGGCTTTTGGCCTGTTCCCATGCTGCCCCACCACATCGAACTCCTCGCCCCAGCCCGCGATGCCGACATCGGCATCGAAGCCATCAACCACGGTGCCGACGCGGTCTACATCGGTGGACCGTCTTTTGGCGCACGCGCCGCGGCCGACAACACGGTGCAAGACATCGCGCGCTTGGTGCAATACGCCCACCGCTTCAACAGCCGCATCTTCGTGACGATGAACACCATCTTGCGCGACGACGAGCTGGAGCCGGCTCGCCAACTGGCTTGGCAACTGTTTGATGCCGGTGTGGACGCGCTCATCATCCAAGACATGGGCTTGTTGGAAATCGACATGCCCCCGCTGCAGCTGCACGCCAGCACCCAAACCGACATCCGCACGCCCGAGAAAGCCCGGTTTTTACAAGACGCAGGCTTGTCGCAAATCGTGTTGGCGCGCGAGCTCACGCTGGCACAAATCGCCGACATCGACCGCGCCCTGGGCCCACACGACGCGCCGGGCCGCGCCGTCATGGAGTTTTTTGTTCATGGTGCGCTGTGTGTGGCTTACAGCGGCCAGTGTTTCATCAGCCATGCCCACACCGGGCGCAGCGCCAACCGCGGCGATTGTTCACAAGCCTGCCGCCTGCCCTATGAGGTGAAGGACGCGCAAGGCCGCATCGTGGCGCACGACAAACACGTTTTGTCGATGAAGGACAACAACCAAAGCAACAACCTGCGCGAGATCATCGACGCGGGCGTGCGCAGCTTCAAGATCGAAGGTCGTTACAAAGACATGGCCTATGTGAAGAACATCACCGGCCACTACCGCGTGTTGCTCGACGAGATCTTGGAAGAACGCGAACACAGCGCCCAACCGCTGGCCCGCAGTTCCAGCGGGGAGTGCACCCTGCACTTCCAGCCCGATCCCAACCAAAACTTCAACCGCGAATTCACCGACTACTTCATCCAAGGACGAAAAGAAGACATCGGCGCCTTCGACACCCCCAAAAACCCCGGCCAGCCCATCGGCTGGGTCAGCCGCCTGCTGCCCGATCACCTCGAGATCACCGTTGACGACCCCCGCACCAAACTCCACAACGGCGACGGTTTGTGCTACCACGACCTCCAAAAAGAGCTCATCGGCCTGCAGATCAACCGCGCCGAACCCGGCAACGGTGCTGGCGTGTGGCAACTCTGGCCCAAGGACCCGATGGACGGCTTCAAGGATTTGCGCAAAGGCGTGGTCATCAACCGCAACCGCGACATGAACTGGGTGCGGACCTTGGAGAAAAAATCCGCCGAACGCCACATCGGTGTGTGGGTCAGCTTGAGCGACGCCGACGACGGCCTGCAACTGAGCCTGACCGACGAAGACGGCCACAGCGGCAGCGCCCAGTGGATGGGGCCGCTACAACTGGCCAAAGACCCCGGCATGGCCGAGACCCAGCTGCGCAAACAACTCGACCGCTTCGGCGACACGCTGTTTGCGCCACGTCACATCGACTTGCGCCTGAGCCAGCCGTGGTTCGTGCCCGCCTCGCAACTCAACGCCTTGCGCCGCGACGCCGTGGCGGCCTTGGAAGCCGCGCGCGCCGCCGCTTGGCAACGATTGCCTCGCGCCACCCCAGTGGTCCCTCCCGTGCCCTACCCCGAAGACACGCTGAGCTATTTGGCCAACGTCTTCAACCACCAAGCCCGAAACTTCTACGCCAAGCACGGGGTGAAGGTCATCGACGCGGCCTATGAGGCGCAAGAAGAGCTCGGTGAGGTGAGTTTGATGATCACCAAACACTGCGTTCGCTTCTCGCTCAGCCTATGCCCTAAGCAGGCCAAGGGCGTGACTGGTGTGCAAGGCACGGTCAAGGCCGAGCCCATGCAACTCATCAATGGCAAAGAAAAGCTCACCCTGCGTTTTGACTGCAAACCTTGTGAAATGCACGTGGTCGGCAAGATCAAACCCCGCGTCTTGCAAGCGGCGCAAGAAAGCCCTTTGACGTTTTACAAAACACGACCGGGCGCTGTTGGCGCGCACTGAAAGCTCACCACCATGCGAAGCCCCATCAGCGTGGTCGACGTCGACCGAGTCGACACCTGGACCCGTTACAAAAAAGGCCTGTGCAACACCTGCCAGGCCAACTGCTGCACCATGCCGCTGGAAGTCAAGCTCAGCGATCTCGTGAGACTGGGTTTGGTGGACGCCTTCGAGGCGCAGAACTTCGACCCCAAGGCCATCGGCCTGCGCTTGCACAAAGCCAAGGTGGTGGAGCGTTACACCGCCAAAACCGAAAAATTCACGATGCGCCGCCGCGCCGATGGTGATTGCCAATTTTTGGATGAGCGCACACGCCGCTGCACCGTGTACGCCGACCGACCCGACACCTGTCGCCTGCACCCCCAAGTCGGTCCGCGCCCGGACTTTTGCCCCTACGGCACCCGCAGCCCCCATCGGGTTTGATGTTCAGGCTATCAAGAACCAAGACAGGGCCGTGATCACCACAACGCTGCCCAGGTTGAGCCACCAACCCACGCGCATCATGTCGCTCGCCGGGACTTCACCCGTGGCAAACACCAAAGCGTTGGGTGGGGTGGCCACCGGCAGCATGAAAGCGCACGACGCCGAAACCGCAATCGCCGCAGCCAAGAGCGCAGGCGGCAAGCCCAAGGCTTGACCGACGCCCAAGAAAATGGGCACCATGAGCGCCGCGCTCGCGGTGTTGGACACCAACTCGGTGAGGAACACCACAAACGCCACCACCGCCAAGAGCAAAAGCCAAGTGGGCGCGCCGTGCAAACCGATCACCAACAGATCGGCCAAGAAGCGACTCGCACCGCTGATTTCCATGACCTTGCTCAGGGCCAGGCCGCCACCAAACAGGATCAAGACGCCCCAATGGGTTTGTCGCTCCACAGCGTCCCACTGAGTGCAGCCCGTGACGATCAGCGCCACGATCGCCGTGACGGCAATCCAGCTGTCCATATCCCCTGCAATGCCCAGCAGACCGGACAAAGGCACCGCCAGCACCCAGGCCAGCGCCGTGAGCGCAAAAATCAACACGGTGGTGCGCCGCTGCGTTGTCCACACCATCCCTGGCGCGTGGTCCAGCGACAAACGGCCCCCAAGTTGTGGCTTTAGCACGACCCACAAGACCGCCACCATCAACGGCAGCAACACCAACACCATGGGCAAACCAATGGCCAACCACTGCGCAAAGCCGATACCGGCTTGGGCCGCAGCAATGGCGTTGGGTGGACTGCCGACCAAAGAGCCGATACCACCGATGCTGGCGCTGTAGGCCAGACCCAGCAACACAAAGGTTTTTTCGCGCAGTCCTAGGTCCGACGCCCCATCACCGCCTTGAACCAAGCCCAAGGCCAGCGGCAACATCATCGCCGCGGTCGCGGTGTTGCTGATCCACATGGACAGGCAGGCGGTCAGGCCAAAAAGCAAAAACACCGCACGGGTTCGGTGGCCTGCGGCCAAGCGCAAGACGCCATGAGCCAATGCCTTGTCCAAACCTTGTTGTTGCAAGGCCGTGGCCAAGGCAAAGCCGCCAAGAAACACAAAAATGATGGGGTGAGCAAAGGACGCCAGCGCCACCGGCACGCTCATGAGACCAAGCGCCACCGCCAACACCGGCACCAAGAGTGCGGTCACGCTCAGGTGAAGGGCTTGGGTCATCCACAACACGGCGATGAAGGCAAACAGTGCCAAGCCTTTGCCCAAGGCACTGGGCTCGCTCGGAGAGACCCACCACGCCAGCGCAGCCAGTGTCAAGGCCAAAGCCCAAGCACGGGTCTGCGCGTTCAAGCGCATCACGCCACCCAACGGCGTGCGTTTTGCCACAAGCGCATCCAAGGGCTGTGCGCGTTCAAGCCGCCCGAGGCGCTCAGGTCGGTCCAGCTCATTTGCACGTTGCGGAACACCCGCTCGGGGTGCGGCATCATGGCCGTGAAACGACCGTCGGCGGTGGTGACCGCCGTCAAACCACCGGGGCTGCCGTTGGGGTTGAGCGGGTACTGCTCGGTGGCTGCACCGAAGTGGTCCACAAAGCGCATCGCGCCCAAGGCTTGCGCGGCGTTGCCGCGGTGCTTGAAGTTGGCGTAGCCCTCGCCGTGCGCCACCGCAATCGGCAAGCGGCTACCCGCCATGCCTTGCAAGAACAGGCTGGGTGAATCCAAGACCTCAACCATGGACAAACGCGCTTCAAAACGCTCGCTTTGGTTGGTGGTGAAGCGTGGCCAAGCTTGTGCGCCGGGGATGATGTCGGCCAACTCGGCGAACATTTGGCAGCCGTTGCACACACCCAAACCAAAGGTGTCGGTGCGCGCAAAAAAGCGCTGGAACTGCTCGGACAGCAGCGGGTTGAAGGTGATGGAACGCGCCCAACCGATGCCCGCCCCCAAGGTGTCGCCGTAGCTGAAACCGCCACACGCCACCACGCCTTTGAAGTCGCCCAATTGGGCGCGACCGCTTTGCAAGTCGGTCATGTGCACGTCGTGCGCTTCAAAACCGGCTTCGTGGAAGGCGTAGGCCATCTCAACGTGGGAGTTCACACCCTGCTCGCGCAGGATGGCGACCTTGGGGCGAGAGAGGTTCAGGAACGGTGCGGCCACGTTCTCAGCCGGGTCAAAGCTCAGCGCGACGTGCATGCCGGGGTCCTGTGCCAAACCCGCCGCGGCGTGTTCGGCATCGGCGCAGGCGGGGTTGTCGCGTTCGCGGGCGATGCGCCAGCTCACGCTGTCCCAAACCTGGTGCAGATCAAACAAATCGGCACTGAAAATCGCTTGGGTGTCGCGCCAAATTTGCAACTGTCCTTTGCCCACGTCCATGCCCGAACTGGCGGGACGGGTTTTGCCGATCACGTGGCTGTGCTGGCTCAGGCCATGCTCGCGCAGGGTCTGCATGACCTCGCTGCGCACGGCGGTGGGCACTTGCAACACCACACCGAGTTCTTCGTTGAACAAGGCCTTGAGCGTGCGCTCGTGGCGGCGCACGCTGACCTGTTTGGCCCAGTTCTTGGCGTCGCCGTGGTCGGCGCGGCTGTCGCTGATGCCGTCACCTTCGGTGACCAACATGTCCACGTTGAGCGCCACGCCCACATGGCCCGCAAACGCCATCTCGGCCACCGCGGCCAAGAGGCCACCGTCGCTGCGGTCGTGGTAGGCCAAGACGTGGCCTTGGGCGCGCAAGGCGTTGACCGCTTTGACCAAAGCGACCAGGTCTTGCGGGTTGTCGAGATCGGGCACACCGTCGGCTGTGGGGCAACCGCTTTGCCCCAAGACTTGGCCCAAGAGGCTGCCGGCCATGCGTTGGCGGCCACGGCCCAGGTCCACCAAGATCAGGCTGGTGTCGTCCAAGCTGGCGTTGAGTTGGGGCGTGAGGGTGCCGCGCACATCGGGCAGGCTGGCAAAAGCGGTGACGATCAGGCTGACCGGTGAGACCACTTTGTGCGCTTGGCCTTCGTGCTGCCATTGGGTGCGCATTGACAAACTGTCTTTGCCCACGGGGATCGAAATGCCCAAGGCCGGGCAGAGTTCCAAGCCCACGGCCTTGACCGTGTCGTAGAGCGCGGCGTCTTCGCCGGCTTCACCACAAGCGGCCATCCAGTTGGCCGAGAGCTTGACGCGGTCCAGCGCGACCGGCGCAGCCAAGAGGTTGGTGATGGCCTCGGCCACCGCCATGCGGCCAGAGGCGGGCGCGTCCAGCGCGGCCAATGGCGTGCGCTCGCCCATGGCCATGGCTTCGCCCGCAAAGCCCTGATGGTCGGCCAGGGTCACGGCGCAATCGGCCACCGGCACTTGCCAGGGGCCGACCATTTGGTCTCGGTGGGTCAGGCCACCGACGGTGCGGTCGCCGATGGTGATGAGGAAACGTTTGGATGCCACGGTGGGGTGGCTGAGCACACCAATCACGGCTTGTTGCAGGTCCACGTCGTCGAGCTTGAGCGGCGTGAAGGTCTTGGCCACGCGCTGCACATCGCGGTGCATCTTGGGCGGCTTGCCCAAGAGCACGTTCATCGGCATGTCCACCGCTGGTGCGGCCGTGGATGACCGCTCCTCGCTCAGCTCACCCGCGGACAAACGCAGGTGCCGCTCTTCGGTGGCCACGCCAACGACCGAGAACGGGCAGCGCTCGCGTTCGCAGAAGGCTTTGAACTGGGGCAGCGACTCGGGCGCGATCGCCAGGACGTAGCGCTCCTGGCTTTCGTTACACCAGATTTCTTTGGGCGCCAAGCCGCTTTCCTCCAAAGGCACGGCATTGAGGTCAAAACGGGCACCGCGTTCGGCGTCGTTGGTCAGTTCTGGAAAGGCATTGGACAAGCCGCCCGCGCCCACATCGTGAATGGCCAATATCGGATTGGCGTCGCCTTGAGCCCAGCAGTGGTTGATGACCTCTTGGGCGCGCCGCTCGATTTCGGGGTTGCCGCGCTGCACCGAATCGAAATCCAGGTTGGCGGCGTTTTGGCCCGTGGCCATGGAGCTGGCCGCACTGCCACCCATGCCGATCTTCATGCCAGGGCCGCCGAGTTGGATCAACAGAGAACCTGCGGGGAACTGGATTTTGTGGGTTTGGGTCGCATCGATCACACCCAAACCACCGGCGATCATGATCGGCTTGTGGTAACCCATGGCCTGACCGGCCACGGTTTGCTCGTATTCACGGAAATAGCCCAAAAGGTTGGGGCGGCCGAATTCGTTGTTGAACGCCGCACCGCCCAAAGGGCCTTCGGTCATGATTTGCAAGGGGCTGGCGATGTGCTCGGGCTTGCCGCCGGCCTGGTCGCTTTGACCGCCCCACAGGCGCGAGACCGTGAAACCGGTCAAGCCCGCCTTGGGCTTGGAGCCCCGACCGGTGGCACCTTCGTCGCGGATTTCCCCGCCCGCGCCGGTGGACGCACCGGGGTACGGCGAAATGGCCGTCGGGTGGTTGTGGGTTTCCACCTTCATGAGCACGTGGTGCAAGGCGGTCTCTTTGACGTAAGCCGCGCCTTGCGCTTGGGTGCGGGCCACCAAACGCTCGACCATGTGGCCGGTCATGATGGAGGCGTTGTCCGAATAGGCCACCACCGTGTGCTGCGGGCTGGTTTGGTGGGTGTGGCGGATCATGCCGAACAGGCTCTTGTCTTGCGCCACACCGTCGATGGTGAATTGAGCGTTGAAGATTTTGTGGCGGCAGTGCTCGCTGTTGGCTTGCGCGAACATCATCAACTCCACGTCCGTAGGATTGCGCTGTAAGCCCACAAAGGCTTTGACCAAGTAATCGATTTCGTCGTCGGCCAAGGCCAAGCCCCAATCGAGGTTGGCGCTGACCAAAGCATCGCGTCCGCCACCGATCACGTCCACCTGGGCCATGGGGGCGGCTTGCAATTCGGTGAACAAGGCTTCGGCTTGGCTTCGCTCGCGCAAGACGTTCTCGGTCATGCGGTCGTGCAAGATGGCCGCGATGGCTTGCCACTGGGCCTCGCTGAAGGAGGCGCTGCGCAGCCAGCCGGAGGAGCACTGCACACGGTACTCGACCAAACGCTCCACACGCTTGACGCTCAGGCCACAGTTGTGGGCGATGTCGGTCGCTTTGGATGCCCAAGGCGAAACGGTGCCCAAGCGCGGCACCACCAGCCATTCACCCGCCACCTCTTTGGCGGAATGCAGCGCCGCCACGGGTTCACCGTAGTTCAACAATTGGCCCAAACGCTCGAGCAGTTGGGCATCGGGCGCATCGGTGAAACCCGCCAAGTGCACAAATCGGGCGCTGATGCCGGTGATGCTGGTGTGAATCGCCGTCAAACGCGGCAGCCATTGTTGGACTTTGAAGTCGCTAATGGCATTGCCGCCATCAAAAAAGCGCAGGTGCAAGGACACGGTGGAGGCCTGGGAGAGCGTTGACCCAGTGACTGGGTGGGAAGCTGGGGATTTTACCCGGCCAAACCCAGCCCTTTGGCGCTGGCGGTGGGATAATGCGGACCATGAGCACCACTTACAAAGACGAAGCCGGCGTGGCCGCCATGCGCGTGGCTTGCCGCTTGGCATCCGAAGTTCTGGACTACCTCACGCCGTTCGTCCAGCCCGGCATCACCACCGGTGAAATCGACCGCTTGGCAGCCGATTTCATGGTCCAACAAGGCACGGTCTCGGCCACCATCGGCTACCAGCCCAACGGCTACCCACCCTTCCCCGCCCACCTGTGCACCTCGGTCAATCACGTGGTGTGCCACGGCATCCCGGGCGACAAGGTCTTGAAAAAAGGCGACATCGTCAACATCGATGTGACCGTCATCAAAGACGGTTGGTTCGGCGACACCAGCCGCATGTTTTTGGTCGGTGGCGAAGCGGCGGCCTCCGTGCAAGCGCGCCGTTTGTGCGAAGTCACCTACGACGCCATGTGGAAAGGCATCGAAGTGGTCAAACCCGGCGCCACCTTGGGCGACATCGGCCACGCCATCCAAACCTTTGCCGAAGCGCAGGGGTATTCCATCGTGCGCGAGTTCTGTGGACACGGCATCGGTCAGCGCTTCCACGAAGACCCGCAAGTGCTGCACTACGGTCGCCCCGGCACGCTGCAGGTGCTCAAAGAAGGCATGACCTTCACGATCGAGCCCATGATCAACGCAGGCAAACGCGACATTAAAGAATTGGGCGATGGCTGGACCATCGTCACCAAAGACCGATCGCTCTCGGCCCAGTGGGAACACACGGTGCTCGTCACCCCCACCGGTTACGAAGTGCTGACGCTGTCGGCCGGCAGCCCACCCACACCCGCCTTTGTGCGCGGCGCACTGGCCACCGCCTGAACGCCATGGACGGCCTGAGCGCTTTGCGCGAGCGGGTTCGCGCCAACAAACTCAACACCTTGACCGAGCTGCGCCGCTTGAACAGCGGGCGCGGTGTGCGCGCCGTGCTGCGCCAACTCACCCACGACACCGACGAGGCTTTGCGCGAACTGTGGCGCTGCTGCCAGATGCCCGCCGATTGCGCTTTGGTCGCGGTGGGCGGCTATGGTCGCGGCGAGCAGTTTCCCCACTCCGATGTCGACGTGTTGGTGCTCTTGCCCGAGTCGCCGCTGGACGCTGACGTCCAAGCGCAACGTGTAGAAGCTTTTATCGGGGCGTGTTGGGACATGGGGCTGGACATTGGCTCGAGCGTGCGCACGACCCGCGAATGTGTTGAAGAGGCCCAAGCCGATGTGACGGTGCAAACCGCGGTGCTGGAGTCGCGCTGGGTCGCCGGTCCGCAAGACTTGGTGATCGGCTTGCAGCGAGCGCTGCAAAACACGATGGACCCCAAAGCTTTTTTTGTGGCCAAAACGCTGGAGATGCGCCAGCGCCACCAAAAGTTTGAGAACACGCCCTACGCGCTGGAGCCCAATTGCAAAGAATCGCCTGGCGGCCTGCGCGACCTGCACATCATTTTGTGGGTCGCCAAAGCCGCGGGCTTGGGCCAGACCTGGGACGACTTGGCACGCAAGGGTTTGGCCACACCACTGGAGGTTCGACAACTCAAGGCCAACGAAGCCACGCTCTCGCTCATCCGCGCGCGCCTGCACGAGCTCAGCGGTCGGCGCGAAGACCGTTTGGTGTTCGACCTGCAAAACGCCATGGCCCAAGCCTTTGGCCTGAACACCCCATGGCCCGGAGAAGCCGCGCCCACCGCTCGCGGCATGCGCCGCGCCAGCGAAGCGCTGATGAAGCGCTACTACTGGGCGGCCAAGGCCGTGACGCAGCTCAACCAGATTTTGTTGCTCAACATCGAAGCGCATTTGCACAACGACCACATGAACGTGGTGCCGATGCGCCCGATCAACGAACGTTTTTTTGACAACCGCGATATGCTGGAAGTGGCCCACGACCAGCTCTACACCGAGCAGCCTCACGCCATCCTCGAGACCTTTTTGCTCTACCAACAAACCATGGGCATCAAAGGCTTGTCGGCGCGCACGCTGCGTGCGCTCTACAACGCCCGGCCCGTGATGGATGCTGCGTTTCGCCGCGATCCGGTCAACCGCGCGACCTTCATGGCCATCTTGCAGCAACCCCAAGGCATCACGCATGCGCTGCGCTTGATGAACCAGACCTCGGTGTTGGGGCGCTATTTGTGGGTGTTTCGCCGCATCGTCGGCCAGATGCAGCACGACCTGTTCCACGTCTACACGGTCGATCAGCACATCCTCATGGTCTTGCGCAACGTGCGCCGATTTTTCATGGCCGAGCACGCGCACGAATACCCGTTTTGCTCACAACTGGCGGCGGGTTGGGACAAGCCTTGGATTTTGTACGCCGCCGCGCTGTTTCACGACATCGCCAAAGGCCGTGGGGGCGACCATTCCCAGTTGGGTCGACAAGAGGTGCGCAAGTTCTGCCGCGAGCACGGGGTGGAACAGGCCGATGCCGATTTGATCGAGTTTTTGGTCAGCGAGCACCTGACCATGAGCCACATCGCCCAAAAACAAGACCTCAGCGACCCCGACGTGATCCACGCCTTTGCCCAACGCGTGGGCTCGGAGCGTTACCTCACCGCCCTGTATTTGCTGACCGTGGCCGACATCCGTGGCACCAGCCCCAAGGTTTGGAACGCGTGGAAAGGCAAGTTGCTGGAAGACCTCTACCGCACCACACTGCACACGCTCGGCGGCCACGCGCCCGACCCCGACACCGTGGTGCAAACCCGCAAGCGCGAAGCCTTGAGCTTGTTGGCCCTGCACGCCCAACCCTTTGAGTCGCATAAGCCGCTGTGGGATACGTTGGACGTGAGCTACTTCATGCGCCACGATGCCGACGACATCGCTTGGCACACGCGACAACTCTCGCGCTTGTTATCGGTGGCCAAACAAGACGGCAAACCCTTGGGTGTGACGGTGCGCGCACGCACCTCATTGGCCGGTGAAGGCATGCAAGTCTTGGTTTATGCCCCCGACCAAGCCGACCTTTTCGCGCGCATCTGCGGCTACTTTGATCAAACCGGCTTCAGCATCTTGGACGCCAAGGTGCACACCGCCCTGAACGGGTACGCCATCGACTCCTTCCAGGTCATCGCCACGCACCAAGACGGCCAATACCGGGAGTGGCTGAACATGGTCGAATCGGGACTCACACAGGCCATCATGGACCCTCAACCCTTGCCCCCTCCCAGCAAGGGTCGCGTTTCGCGCCGCGTCAAGAGCTTTCCCATCACGCCCCGTGTGTCGCTGCAGCCCGACGAAGGAGCCCAAAAATGGCTGCTCAGCATCTCGGCCAGTGACCAACTGGGCCTGCTGTACCGCGTGGCCAAGGTGTTGGCTCAGCACCGGGTGAGCGTCCAACTGGCCAAGGTCTCCACGCTGGGTGAGCGCGTGGAGGACAGCTTCTTGATTTCAGGCGCGGCCTTGCAACACAACAAAACCCAGCTCGACATCGAGACCGAGCTGCTGCAAGCGCTCACGCCTTGAGGGGCGACAGGAGCGCCAGCATTCCGGCCTCGTCGATCACGGCCACGCCCAGCTCGCGGGCTTTTTCCAGCTTGCTGCCAGCGTCTTCACCGGCCACCACGTAGTCGGTTTTTTTGCTCACCGATCCCGCGACCTTGGCGCCAGCGGCCTCGAGCAGCTCTTTGGCTTCCTCGCGTTTGAGCGTGGGGAAGGTGCCTGTGAGCACCAAGGTTTTGCCCGCCAAGACTTGGGGGACTCGGGCGGCGGGCTCGCCCTCTTCCCAATGCACGCCACAGGCGCGCAGCTGCTCGACCACTTCGCGGTTGTGGGCTTGCTCAAAAAAGGTCCGAATGCTCTGTGCCACGATGGGGCCAACATCAGCGACTTGCAGCAAATCCTCTTCGCTGGCCACCATGATGGCGTCGAGTGTGCCGAAGTGACGTGCCAACTCTTTGGCCGTGGCCTCGCCCACGTGGCGAATGCCCAGACCAAACAAGAAGCGCGGCAAGGTGGTGTGTTTGGAGGCCTCCAGCGCGGCCAACAAATTTTGGGCCGACTTTTCGGCCATGCGCTCCAGAGTAGCGAGCGCGGTGAAGCCCAAGCGGTAGAGGTCGGGTAAGGCCTTGACGACACCGCTGTCGACCAATTGCTCGACCAGCTTGTCGCCCAGCCCTTCGACCTCGACCGCGCGGCGTTGGGCGTAATGCAAGATGGCTTGCTTGCGCTGAGCACCACAAAACAGACCACCGCTGCAACGGTGATCGGCCTCGCCCTCTTCTCGCACGGCCACACTGCCGCACACCGGACAGTGGCTGAGCATGGTGAAAACCTCGCTGTGCGCTGGGCGCTGTTCCATCACCACGGAAACGACCTCGGGGATGACGTCGCCGGCGCGGCGCACGATCACGGTGTCGCCCACGCGCACGTCTTTGCGGCGCGCTTCCATTTCGTTGTGCAGCGTGGCGTTGGTGACGGTCACGCCGCCCACAAACACGGGTGCGAGTTTGGCCACGGGCGTGAGCTTGCCGGTGCGACCGACTTGCACGTCAATCGCTTGCACCGTGGTGCGTGCTTCTTGGGCGGGGTATTTGTGCGCCACGGCCCAGCGCGGCTCGCGGCTGACAAAGCCCAAGGTGCGCTGCAGCACCAAATCGTTGACCTTGTAAACCACACCGTCGATGTCGTAAGGCAACTGCTCGCGTAAGGCCCCCATGCGCTGGTGAAAGGCCACCAAACCGGCCGCACCCTGGGCCAAAGCGGTGTGTTCGGCCACCGGGAAACCCCAGGCCTTCAGGCGCATGAGCACCTCCATGTGCTGCGTGGGGGCGTCACCGCCCCATTGCACCTCACCCAGCCCATACGCAAAAAAGCTCAAGGGGCGCTGCGCCGCAATGCCCGAATCGAGCTGGCGCACCGCACCGGCCGCGGCGTTGCGCGGGTTGACGAAGGTTTTGTCCCCGGCGGCGGCTTGGCGTGCGTTGAGCGCGTCGAAGTCCGCACGGGCCATGTAGACCTCGCCGCGCACCTCCAAAACCGGTGGCACGTCGTCACCGATCAAACGCAAAGGGATTTGTCCGATCGTGCGCACATTGGTGGTGACGTCTTCGCCGCTTTGGCCGTCACCGCGGGTGGCCGCTTGCACCAAGACGCCCGCTTCGTAGCGCAAGCTCATGGCCAAACCATCGAACTTGAGCTCGGTGACGTAGCACACGGGCGGTGCATCGGGCTCCAAGCCCAGTTCTTTGCGGATGCGCGCATCAAAGGCTTCGGCACCGCTGGCCTCCACATCGGTTTCGGTGCGGATGCTGAGCATGGGCACGGCGTGGGTGACGCTGGCAAAGCCGTCCAACACCGCACCCCCCACGCGCTGCGTGGGCGAGTCGGGCGTCAGCCATTCGGGGTGCGCCGCTTCCAAACGTTGCAGCTCTTGGAACCACTCGTCGTACTGGGCGTCGCTGACCTCGGGCGCGTCGAGCGTGTAGTACAGGTGCGCGTGGTGATGCAGCAGCTGGCGCAATTCGGCCATGCGCTGAGCGTCAGCGGGCGTTTCACTGGACGCAAACAAATCGGGTTGACCGTCGCTGGCCATGCTCAAGCAAACAAACGGCGGGCTTGGTCCGAACCGGCCGACAGGTCGCGCGCGTCGAGCTCGTCGTACAGGCCCTCCAAGTCGCGGCCAATGGCGTCGATCGTCTCTTGGGTCAACAAGCGGCCGTTGTCGTCGGTGACCTGGCCTTCCATGCTCGTGGCCAAGGCGCGTGCCACTTGGCACATTTGAACGAATGGCGAGTCTTCGCGGGGAACGCGGGTCACGTCGAGCAGGAGTTGCAATTCGCGGATGGCGGTTTGGTCGGTCTCATCGGCCATGGCCACCTGTGGATCAAACAGCAGGTTCAAGACCGGCGAATGTCCTTCACGCGACGAAGGCAAGACCAGCCGCCCGGGCACAGCACCCGCCACAAAACCCATCTGCGCGGCAGTTTGCACCACGAAACCGGGGCTCCAAGCGGCGCGCCCTGCCCGCAAAACAAAGCCGAGTTGCGCGTCGTGCTGGGTGGCGAAAGCATCGAGTTCGCGAGCGCGCGACACTTCGGTCCGCATATCCGGGAAATCCACCGCCGCGCCCACCGCATCGGCGTAAGCCTGCGTTTTCACAACAAATTCAGAAAACTCAATTTCGTTGAGTGCGCCCGATCGGTTGGCCAACTGAATACCCACTTGTAAAGCACTGTAGCGCTCACCTGCCCGAGGTTGTTCCCACTCTTGGGTCGCGTCGTTGAGACCTTCGACCGCAAACGGCTTGCTGCCCACCCGACGCGTGCCGGGCATGGCCGCCAACAAAGCATCGCCCGAGACGGGGCTGTCGATGATCAGGGGTGCAATGGAATCGATCAGATCGTCCAAGCCCAAGCGCTTCTCGGGCACGATGACGGGCAAGGCGTCCAAGGTCGGCTCAATGCTCTGATCCGGACTTTCTTCGGTGCCCTCTTGATCGACCACGGCATCACCTGCGTCGAGTTGTGGCTCTTGCCGCGGACCCGTGGGCCGCTCGCGCATGGTTTTGGGCAAGCTTTGCCGGGTTCGCCATGTGTTGTAAGCCGCCACGGCGGCCAAGGCCAACAGGCCCAAAACCAAGAGGCCCAGTTGCAAATCGCTCATGCGGACTCCACCAAGCTCGCCGCCGAATCCATGTCCACCGCCACGATGCGCGAGACACCTTGCTCTTGCATGGTCACGCCGATCAACTGCTCGGCCATTTCCATGGCGATCTTGTTGTGACTGATGAACAAGAACTGCGTGCCTTTTTTGCTCATGCTGGTCACCAGCTTGGCGTAGCGCTCGGTGTTGGCGTCGTCCAGCGGTGCGTCCACCTCGTCGAGCAAACAGAACGGTGCGGGGTTGAGTTGGAAGATCGCGAACACCAACGCAATCGCGGTGAGCGCTTTTTCGCCACCCGAGAGCAGGTGGATGGTTTGGTTCTTCTTGCCAGGTGGCTGCGCCATGACCTGCACACCAGCGTCCAGAATTTCTTCGCCGGTCATCACCAGCTTGGCATTACCGCCACCGAAAAGTTCGGGGAACATCTTGCCGAAGTGGCCGTTGACGGTCTCGAAGGTGTTGCCCAAGAGGTCGCGGGTTTCGTTGTCGATCTTTTTGATCGCATCTTCCAAGGTGTTGATGGCGTCGAACAGGTCGGCCGACTGCGCATCCAAAAAGGTTTTGCGCTCGCGTGCGGCGGTGAGTTCGTCAAGTGCGGCCAAGTTGACAGCGCCCAAGGCTTGGATCTCACGGTGCATGCGGTCGATCTCACCTTGCAAGCCGCCCATGCGCACATTGCCCTCGGTCACGCTTTGGGCCACGGCGGCCAAATCGGCTTCGGCCTCGGCCAGCATTTGGCTGTATTGCTCCACGCCCAAACGCGCCGCTTGCTCTTTGAGCTGAAAGTCGGTGATGCGCTGGCGCAGCGGGTCGAGCTCGCGCTCAAGCTGCAAACGCCGCTCATCACTCGCCCGCAGCTTGAGCGTGAGGTCATCGTAGGTGCTGCGCAAAGCCGCCAAGGCCTGCTCTCGCTCCAGCTTCACGGCCAAGACCGCTTGCAAGCCTGCTTGGGCCGCGGCGTCGCTCAGCCGGGTCAGCTCTTCACTGGCCCGGACCTGTTCGTCGCGCAAGGCCTGCTCTTGGCTGGCGGCGGTTTCCAGGGTGCGCTGCAATTCGCCCTGTCGCGCTTGCAAGCTGCGCAAATTGAAGGTGGCTTCTTGGGTGCTACGTTCAATGGCGCGTTGTTGTTCGCGGGCTTGGTTGAGCATTCGCTCGGCCTCTATGACCTTGTCGTCGAGCTGGGCGTGGCGGTCTTGGCTGTCGGCGAGCTGCAAGTCCAGCTCTTCAAAGCGCGCCTCGGCCTCCAAAGTGCGGCCTTGCAAAGACTCGAGTTGCGCATCGACTTCCACCAAATCGCCGCTGAGTTGTTCGCTGCGAGCACGGGTTTGCTCGGCCAACTGGCTCAATCGCAAGACCTCCACCTGCAGTTCGTGGGCACGGGCGCGGAACTCGACCGCTTCGCGGCGGGCCACGACCATACGCTGAGAAGCTTCGACATAGGCCGACTCGGCACGCACCAATGCGCTGCGCGCTTGCTCGGCGATCAGCGACTGGGCCTTGACTTGCTTGTCCAAGTTGTCAATTTCTTGCGCCCGGGCCAGCATGCCGGCCTGCTCAGAGTCGGGGGCATAAAAGCTCACGCTGTGGGCGGTGACGGCATGGCCGGTGGGCACATAAATCACTTCCCCAGCTTGCAAACGCTCCCGATGGGCCAAGGCCTCTTCGAGGCTCGCGGCACTCAGGCAACCGTGCAACCACTCGGCCAGCAAAGCGCGCTGAGCGGCATCGCTGGGTTTGAGGCTGTCTGCCAGCGGCTTCAATCCACTGGTGCTGGTCCAAGCAACGGGCGCTGTCGGCGGGTTGTAAAACGCCATGCGCGCGGGCGGCGCATCGCTGGCAAAAGCCCGCACCGTCTCCAACCGAGAAACTTCCAAAGCGCCCAAGCGTTCGCGCAAAGCGGACTCCAGAGCGCTTTCCCAACCCGGCTCGACCTGCAAACGGTTCCACAGCCCCGACATGCCGTCCAAGCCGTGCTTGCTCAGCCAGGGGCTGAGCTTACCGTCGGTTTTGACTTTGTCCTGCAAGGCCTTGAGTGCTTCGAGTCGTGCCGACAGGTCAGCATTGAGGGCTTGCTCGGTGTTGACCGTTTGCTGCGCAACCTTGCGCGCTTCATCGAGCTGAGGCACGCTCTCTTGCAACTCATGCAACTGGGCCTCACCGATGTCGGCCTGCTCGGTGGCCCCCGCGAGCTGCTGTTGCAGTTGACTGAGGTGGGTCAAGTCCGGGGCATTCAAGGCGTTGCGATCGATGTCCAATCGCTCACGGCGTTGCTGCAACTGACGCGTCTGTTCTTGCAAGCTGCGCTGTTCGGCAGCCAAAACCTGAATTTGTTGCTGCACCTGGGCCACGCTGCTGCGTTGCTCGTTGGCGCGTTGTTGCGAGGCGCGCAAGGCGTCTTCCAGCGCGGGCAATTGCGAAGCTTGTTCTTCGCTTTGAGCGGCCAAGAGCACCGACTGCTCCTCGGCCTGCAGCGCCTGCTCGGCCAAGCGCTCCAGCTCAGCAGCGGCGTCTGTGCTGCGCGTACCCCACGAACCCAGTTGTTCTGCCAATTGGGCCAAGCGCTGCTCCACACGCTGGCGCCCCTCGACCACAAATCGAATTTCCGCTTCGAGCTTACCGACCTCGGCACTGGCCTCGTACAACTTGCCTTGCGCTTGGTTCACGCCATCGCCCGCAGCGTAATGGGCTTGGCGGATGGTTTCCAATTCAGACTCGATGCGGCGCAGGTCGGCCGTGCGCGACTCCAAGTCGGTCACGGCCTGAGCGGCTTCGGTCTTGATGCGCACCTGATCGGTCTCGGCCTCGGCGCGTTTCAAGAACCACAACTGGTGCTGTTTGAGTTGCGCGCTGGACTGCAAGGTTTGGTAGCGGGCAGCGACCTCGGCTTGTTTTTCGAGCTTGTCCAAGTTGGCGTTGAGCTCGCGCAAGATGTCTTCGACGCGGGTCAGGTTCTCCCGGGTGTCGTTCAATCGGTTGGCGGTTTCGCGGCGGCGCTCTTTGTATTTCGAAACACCCGCGGCCTCTTCCAAGAACAGACGCAGCTCTTCGGGCTTGGACTCAATGATGCGGCTGATCGTGCCCTGGCCAATGATGGCGTAGGCCCTGGGGCCCAGACCCGTGCCCAAGAACACGTCTTGCACGTCGCGGCGGCGCACCGGTTGGTTGTTGATGTAGTAGCTGCTGGTGCCGTCGCGGGTGAGCACGCGTTTGACGGCGATCTCGGTGAACTGGCCCCACTGGCCACCGGCGCGGTGATCGGCGTTGTCGAACACCAGCTCCACGCTGGAGCGGCTGGCGGGCTTGCGGTGCGTGGTGCCATTGAAGATCACGTCCTGCATCGACTCGCCACGCAACTCCGACGCCTTGGACTCGCCCAACACCCAGCGCACGGCGTCCATGATGTTGGACTTGCCACATCCGTTGGGGCCCACCACGCCCACCAGTTGCCCCGGCAGCATGAAGTTGGTGGGTTCGGCGAAGGACTTGAAGCCCGAGAGCTTGATGGAATTGAGTCGCACAGTATGTAAAACGCTGGTTCAGGCCCACCCCCATCGGGATGTTCCAGCAAAACCTCCATGTTAACCGAGCGGTGTGGCGATTTTGTCAGTTAAAGGGTTTCACTCGGGGCCAAACGCCCTTCTTGCAAGGCATGACACGCCACCTGGATGCCCCGAAAGGCCGCCATCACAGGCCTTTCGGCTCGGCAACGGTCGTTGGCATGCGGACAGCGGGGATGAAACGCACAACCCGTGGGTGGGTTCAAGGGGTTGGGCACCTCGCCTTGAACCGGTGTTCGGGCTTGGCCTGTGCTGTGCATTTTGGGGATGGCATCGAGCAGCATGCGTGTGTAAGGGTGCGCGGGAGAGGAGAACAAGGTGGCTTTGTCCGCCAACTCCACCAAACGCCCCAAGTACATCACCCCCACTTGGTCACTCACATGCCGCACCACCGCCAAATTGTGGCTGATGAACAGGTAAGTTAAACCATGGAGGCGCTGCAAATCCTTCATGATGTTCAGAACTTGGGCCTGCACGCTGACATCCAGCGCAGAGGTCGGCTCGTCGCACACCAAAAACTCGGGGTTGGAGGCCAAGGCCCGAGCAATGGAGATCCGTTGGCGTTGGCCCCCTGAAAACTGGTGTGGGTACTTGTTCATGTCCAGCGGACTCAAGCCCACCGAACTGAGCAACTCACCCACCCGCGCCTGCACCGCCTCGTCATCGCTCAAGATACCGTGCTCGCGCAAGGGCTCAGCCACGATATCGGCCACGCGCCAGCGGGGGTTTAAGCTGGCGTAGGGGTCTTGGAAAATCATCTGGATGCGTCGGCGCAGCAAATGACCTTCGGCTTTCGCGTAGGTTTGGTGAGCATCTTGCCCATCAAAGGTGAAATGGCCTCGTGTGGGCTTGTACAAACCAACCAAAAGGCGTGCAACGGTGCTTTTGCCGCAACCCGACTCACCCACCAGGGCCAAGGTTTGCCCCCGGGGTATGTCAAAACTCACACCATCGACGGCGTGCAAACGCTGTCGGGGCTTGCCTTCCAACACCCGATTGAGCCAAGGCGCTGACACGTCAAAGCTGCAAGCCAAGTCATCGGCGACCACCAAGGGTGGTTGAACAGAACGGTTGCTCATGCGGACACCTCGGAACGAGCGGCGCTGCGGTCGTTAAACCAGCAGGCCGATTGGGTGGCGCGGGCAGCCATCAGTTCGGGGCGGGCTTGGCGGCATTGTTCGACCGCGTGCGGGCAACGGGGGTTGAAGGCACAACCAGAAGGGATCGCGTTGAGTCGGGGCATCGCGCCATCGATTTGGTGCAAGGTCTCTCGGTCCTTCGACATGTCGGGGATGCAATGCATCAAACCGCTGGTGTAAGGGTGCGAGGGTTGGTTGATGACGTCGTGCACAGGTCCGATTTCGGCCACGCGCCCGGCGTACATCACCGCCACCCGATCACAAGTTTCGGCAATCACGCCCATGTCGTGGGTGATGAGCATGACGGCCGCCCCCCGCTCTTTGCAAATGCGTTTGAGCAAGCTGATGATTTGCGCTTGGATCGACACGTCCAAGGCCGTGGTCGGTTCATCGGCGACCACCAGTTGAGGGTCGGCCGCCAAGGCCAAAGCGATCACCACGCGCTGGCGCATACCGCCGCTGAACTGGTGTGGGAAATGGTCGATGCGCTCCTCGGCCCCAGATATACCGGTGTCTTTGAGCAATTCGATGGCGCGCTGACGGGCTTGCGCTGGGGTGAGCGGCAAGTGGGTCGTGATGGTTTCAATGAGTTGCTGACCAATAGAATACAAGGGGTTGAGCGAGGTCAACGGGTCTTGAAAAATCGCACCGATGTGTCGCCCACGGATGAGCCTCATCTCATCGTGGGGCAGGTTGTCGATGCGACGACCGTTGAGCAGGATCTCACCACCGGCGATACGACCGGGTGGCTCCAACAAACCAATGATGGAGGCGCCGGTCAAGGACTTGCCAGCACCCGACTCGCCCACAATGCCCAACACTTCGCCGGGGGCAATATCAAAGCTCACACCATCGAGCGCACGCAAAGTGCCACGGCGACCGGGGAATTCAACCACCAAGTTGTTTACAGACAAGAGACTCAAATCGGCTCCTCAATTCAATCGGGGGTTCAAAGCGTCGCGCATCCAGTCGCCGAGCAAGTTCACGCTCAGAGCAATCAGGATCAAGACCACGCCGGGAAACACCGTGATCCACCACTCGCCTGAAAACAAATAATCGTTGCCGATACGGATGAGCGTGCCCAACGATGGCGATGTGGGTGGGGCACCCACACCCAAAAACGACAACGTGGCCTCGGTGAGAATGGCCGTGGCCACATGGATGGTGGCGAGAACCAAGACTGGACCCAAAACATTGGGCAGGACATGCTTGCGCATGATGCGCAAAGGTGACACGCCAATCACCCTTGCCGCTTGTACATATTCCTTTTGACGCTCGACCAAAGTCGATCCGCGAACGGTACGGGCGTACTGCACCCAGCCTGTCAATGAAATGGACAATATCAACACGCCAAAGGCCAAGCTTTCATGCGCGTTGGGGAACAAGGCTCGCCCAACACCAGCGATCAACAAAGCCACCAGGATGGCCGGAAAAGACAGCATGACATCGCACAAGCGCATCAAAAATGCATCCAGCCAGCCACCCCAGAAACCCGCCAAGAGCCCCAGGGTCACCCCCACGATGACCGACAAAATAACCGAAGCCAAGCCGACCGCCAAAGAAATGCGCGCGCCATAGATCAAGGCTGACAAGATGTCGCGGCCTTGGTCGTCCGTGCCCAGCAAAAAGGCGGCTTGTCCATCAGGTAACCAAGCGGGCGGAAGCCGGGCATTGGCCAACTCGAGGGTGGACAAGTCAAATGGGTTGTGCGGAGCCACCCAGGGTGCGAACAGTGCAGCGATGACAAACACCAAGGCCAAGAGCGCCGCCATCATGGCCGCTGGCGATTGTCGAAAGCTGTAGGCCACATCGCTGTCCCACCAAGCAAAACGCAGGTTGTTCATCGGTCTTGTCCTCAATGTCCGCCCGCGGTGTTGATTCGCAGCCGAGGATCCACCACAAAATACAGCAGATCCACCACCAAATTGATCACCACAAAAATCAAAGCAATCACACACAAATAAGCGGCCATGACAGGAATGTCGGCGAAGGTCACCGCTTGAATGAAGAGCAAGCCCATGCCCGGCCACTGGAACACCGTCTCGGTGATGATGGCAAAGGCGATCAGTCCACCAAGCTGCAAGCCAGTGATGGTCATCACGGGTACCAAGGTGTTTTTGAGCGCATGTCCAAAGTGCACGGCACGGTTGGTCAGCCCCCGAGCACGAGCAAACTTGATGTAATCGGTACGCAGCACCTCCAACATTTCCGAGCGCACCAAGCGCATGATGAGGGTTAGCTGAAAAATGGCCAGGGTCAACGCAGGCAGGGTGATGTGGTGCCAGCCGTTGAGGGTGAGCAAGCTGGTGCTCCAACTGCCCCATTGCACCACCTCACCGCGACCAAAACTGGGGAACCACCCCAGCTGCACAGCGAATACCAAAATCAACAAAATCCCGATCAAGAACGTGGGCAACGACACGCCCAGCAAAGACACCGTCATGAACAACTGGCTCATGAACGTACCGCGGCGCAGCGCAGCGTAAACACCCATGGGGATACCGATGAGCAGCGCCACGAAAGCTGCGACCAAGGCCAGCTCCAAAGTGGCCGGAAAGCGCTCTGCAATCAGCTGAGACACCGGCGTTCCCTGACGCAAGCTGATACCAAATTCACCTTGCGCCGCGTTGAATAAAAACTGTCCGAATTGCACAAAAAATGGCTGGTCAAGACCCAAGTCCGCACGCATTTGCTGAACCTGTTCCGGCGTCGCGTCCTGGCCCAACAGGTACACCACAGGGTCGCCCACGTACTGGAAAAGAACGAACGACACCAAGGCCACCGTGGCCATGACCAACAAGGCCTGCCAAAGCCTGCGCAACACAAATGCCAGCATAGGAACCCATCAATAAAGTGGGCACCGAACGACGAGCGTCCGATGCCCTGGTGCGAAAAACCGGAGATCAGTTGACCTTGATCAGGCGCCAATCCAAACGGTTATCAGGACGGTGCACCACATCGATATTTTTCTTCATGGCCCAAGGAATCACTTGGTTGTGCAAGGGTATGTGAGCCACATCGTCGTTTTGCAGCTGCAAAGCTTGTGTCATCAAAGCCGTGCGCTTTTTGGGATCAAGCTCCACCTTGATCTGGTCCACCAAAGCGTCCATCTTGGGGTTGCTGTAGCGGCCCACGTTGTAGTTGCCATCGCCACCGGTGCCAGGTGTGCGAACGAGCGACTGCAAAGAGTACAACGCATCGAAGGTGGGTACACCCCAACCCAACATGTAGATGCTGGCTTCGTTGCGTTGGATCATGGGGAAGTAATTCACCAAAGGCATGGTGCGCAGTTTCGCTTTAACACCGATACGAGCCCACATGGCCGTGACAGCCTGACAGATTTGCTCGTCGTTGATGTAGCGGTTGTTGGGGCAGGCAAAGTCCACCTCAAAGCCGTTGGGGTAACCCGCTTGGGTCAAGAGCTTTTGAGCTGCAGCGGCGTCAAACGGGAAGCGCTTGTGTACGGCCTCGGTCCAGCCCGCCACCTGTGGCGCCACCAAAGCGCCCGTGGTTTGGCCCAAACCACGCATGGTCACGCGGCTGATGGTGTTGGCGTCGATCGCTTGGTACAGCGCTTTTCTGACGCGAACGTCTTTGAGGGGGTTTTTGCCTTTGACATCGCTGCCCACCAGCTCGTCGCGGTGCTGGTCCATGCCGAAGAAAATCGTGCGGTTTTCAATGCCGTCGATCACCTTGAGGTTGTTGTTGGAGCGAACACGTGGCAGGTCTTGTGGGCTGGGATCCAGCACAAAGTCCACTTCGCCCGACAGCAAAGCCGCCATGCGAGTCGCTTCAGCACCGACGGGGGTGTAGACGATCTCGGTCACGTTGGTCGGAGCCTTGCCCCACCACTTGGTGTTCTTGGTCAACACCAAGCGTTGATCGGACTGCCACTCTTTGAGCATGAATGGACCCGTGCCGTTGGCGTTGCGGTGCGCAAAATTTTCGTCTTTGGTTTTGATGTCCTTGGGCGCTACCGAGTTGTTCTTTTCTGCCCAAGCTTTGCTCATCATGCGCAACTCGGTCATTTGGTTGAGCAGCACAGGATTGAAAGCTTTGGTGAAGATATCGATGGTTTTGTTATCGACCTTGACGACCCGATCAATGCCTTGGATGTAAGGAGTGAAGTTGGACGAAGGCGCCATCGCGCGCTGAATCGAAAAGACCGCGTCATCGGCCGTGAAATCGGAGCCATCATGGAATTTAACGCCGGTGCGCAAAGTCACACGCAACTGCGTGGGGGTAACTTGCTTCCATGCGGTGGCCAAAACCCCCTCAACCTTGAACGTTTGGCTGTTGTAGTAGACCAAACTCTCGTAAACCGCGGCATGAATACCGTTTTGCAAGGCATTATTTTGGGAATGGATGTCCCAAGTTGCGATGTCGCTGGCGCTGGACCACTTGAATGTTTTGGCGTGCAAAGGGGAACCACCCAATGCCAACGCTGCCGATAGAGCCAAGAGTTGCAGTTTCATACAGTCGAACCTCCAAAAGTTGAGGCTTGAACTATGCATCAGTCGCATGATGAGAACGGCTGGGGAATACCCGAGGTCGACTTTGGTGTAAGGTCTTGTTCCCCAAATTGGTATGCCGTCTTCCCGGATAATCGCTAGCATGAATCCCTTGCTCAGCCGATTGCAGTCCTACCCCTTCGAGCGACTCAAACAGCTCTTTGCCCGCACCACCCCCTCAGCCGCGCACCGACCCATCAGTTTGGGCATCGGTGAGCCCAAGCACGCCACCCCAGCTTTTATCCAAGACGCGCTAAAAGCTTCGGTGGCCAGCGGCTTGTCGGCCTACCCGGCCACGGCAGGCGAGCCGGCCCTGCGCCAAGCGTGTGCGCAGTGGATCCAAACCCGATACGGCCTGAGCCCGAACCCCAGCACCCAAATCCTGCCGGTCAATGGCTCGCGTGAGGCGCTGTTTGCCTTGACCCAAACCGTCATCGACCCGACCCGCAAAGGCGCGACCGTCGTCAGCCCCAACCCCTTCTACCAAATCTACGAAGGCGCGGCCTTGTTGGCTGGGGCCCAAACCCATTTCGTGCCCAGCGACCCCGCACGCAACTTCGCCATCGGCTGGGACCGTGTGCCCGCCGAGGTCTGGGCGCGCACGCAGCTGCTGTTTGTGTGCTCACCGGGCAACCCCACGGGCGCGGTCATGCCCTTGTCCGAATGGGCCAAGCTGTTTGAGCTCTCCGATCGCCACGGTTTTGTGATCGCCTCGGACGAGTGTTACAGCGAGATTTACTTCCGCGACGAGCCGCCCTTGGGTGGTTTGGAAGCGGCGCACCAGCTCGGGCGCACCGACTTCAAACGCCTGATCGCCTTCACCAGCCTGTCCAAACGCAGCAACGTGCCGGGCTTGCGCAGCGGCTTTGTGGCCGGGGATGCGGACCTCATCAAGCCCTTTTTGCTCTACCGCACCTACCACGGCAGCGCCATGAGCCCGGTGGTGCAAGCCGCCAGCGTGGCCGCTTGGGGCGACGAGGCGCACGTGGTGGAAAACCGCCGCCTGTACCGCGACAAGTTCGAACGTGTCACCCCCATGCTCGCGCCGCACCTCGATGTGCGCTTGCCCGATGCCTCGTTTTACCTCTGGGCCGGTGTGCCCGGGCACTTCGCACAGCGCCACCCCGGTCTGTCGAGCGACGAGGCTTTCGCCTTGGACTTGCTCACTCAATACAATGTCACGGTCTTGCCCGGCAGCTACTTGGCCCGCGAGGTCGATGGCCACAACCCGGGCCGCGGCCGAATCCGCATGGCCTTGGTCGCGGGTACCGACGAGTGCGTTGAAGCCGCTGAGCGCATCCGAGCCTTCATGGCCTGATTTTTAATTTGAACCTGACCCCGATTTTTATGACCCAACAACTGCAAACCATCATCGACAACGCTTGGGAACAACGCGCCGAACTCTCGCCCGTCTCTGCACCCAAAGAGATCATGGACGCGGTCAACCACGTCATTGGCGAACTCAACAACGGCCACCTGCGCGTGGCCAGCCGAGACGGTGTAGGCCAGTGGACGGTGCACCAGTGGCTCAAAAAAGCGGTGTTGTTGTCTTTCCGTTTGAACGACAACGTGCCCGTGCACGCCGGCGACTTGGCCTTCTACGACAAGGTCAAAACCAAGTTCAGCAGCTTGAGCGAAGCCGAACTCAAGGCCACGGGCGTGCGCGTGGTACCCCCCGCCGTGGCGCGCCGCGGCAGCTTCATCGCTTCGGGCGCCATCTTGATGCCCAGCTACGTGAACATCGGCGCTTATGTGGACAGCGGCACCATGGTGGACACTTGGGCCACCGTCGGTTCTTGCGCGCAGATCGGCAAAAACGTGCACCTATCCGGCGGTGTCGGCATCGGTGGCGTGTTGGAACCCCTGCAAGCCAACCCCACCATCATCGAAGACAACTGCTTCATCGGCGCTCGCTCCGAAGTCGTTGAAGGCGTGATCGTCGAAGAGAACTCGGTCTTGGGCATGGGCGTGTACTTGGGCCAATCGACCCCCATCTTCGACCGCGCCACCGGCGAAATCTCGTATGGCCGCGTGCCCAGTGGCTCGGTGGTGGTCAGCGGCAACCTGCCCAAGAAGGCTGCCAACGGCGCCGACTACAGCATGTACGCCGCCATCATCGTCAAGCGCGTGGACGCCCAAACCCGCTCCAAGACCAGCATCAACGACCTGTTGCGCGACTGATCGGTCACCCAGATGAGCGACACACACGTCACCCTGCGACTGGCCGAGGCGCTCATCGCCCGGCCTTCCGTCACCCCGAACGATCACGGCTGCTTGCCGCTGATTGCTCAGCGTTTGACGCCGCTGGGTTTTGTGTGTGAAGCCATGGACAGCGGCCCGGCCGATGGGCGCGTGAGCAACTTGTGGGCGATCCGCCGCTGCGGTCGCGCGGACGCCCGGGTCTTGGTGTTAGCCGGACACACCGACGTGGTGCCCACGGGCGACCTCGCCGCGTGGACCAGCGACCCCTTTGTGCCCACGCACCGCGATGGCCATTTGTTTGGGCGCGGCGCCAGCGACATGAAAACCTCGCTCGCTGCCATGGTCGTGGCCTGTGAAGAATTTCTGGCACTGACACCTCAGCCAAACATCGATATCGCGTTTTTGCTCACCAGCGACGAAGAAGGCCCGGCCCGTGACGGCACGGTCGTCGTGTGCGAGGCGCTGCGCCAACGCGGCCAGCGCTTGGACTGGTGCATCGTGGGCGAACCGACCTCGGTCGAGCGCACCGGCGACATGATCAAGAACGGCCGGCGCGGCACCATGAGCGGGCGCTTGACGGTCAAGGGCATTCAAGGCCACATCGCTTACCCACAGCTGGCCAAAAACCCGATCCACATGGCCGCCCCCGCTCTGGCGGCATTGGCCGCTGAGGTCTGGGATGCGGGCAACGACCATTTCCCGCCCACCAGCTGGCAAGTCAGCAACATCCACGGTGGCACGGGCGCGAGCAACGTCATTCCAGGCACGGTGGTGATCGACTTCAACTTCCGCTTCAGCACCGAGTCCACACCCGAGAGTTTGCAAGCACGCGTGGTTCAAATCTTGGCCGCTCACGGCCTGTTGTCCGGTGCGGACTTTGACCTGACGTGGACGGTGGGCGGCCTGCCTTTCTTGACGCCCTTGGGCACCTTGGTGGGCGCCGTGCAACAGGCCATTGCGGATGAAACCGGCATCACCACCCAACTCTCCACCACCGGCGGCACCAGCGACGGGCGCTTCATCGCCGCGGTGTGCCGCGAGGTCATTGAATTTGGCCCACCCAACGCCACCATCCACAAAATCAACGAGTGTGTGCGTGTGGCCGACATCGAGCCGGTGAAAAATATTTACCGCCGCACCATGGAGCTGCTTTCGGCGCAAGGCTGACACGCTCCGCCCAAGAAAAAAGGCCCTGACGGGCCTTTTTTATTCCTCGACTTTGCGCCCCACGACCATCTGCCCCTCGGCATCCGGCTCGTGGGTGTAAGCGGCTTTGCCGTTGATGCGCAGCACGTAGACGTCTTTGGTGCGCAGCACCTCAATGGCCTTGGCCGTGTTCTTCATCACCACGGGGCTGATGTCACCCTCTTCGGCCGGTTGAACGTTCAGCACGGCGCGCTGGTCGCCCCAATAGAGTTCGGCCAAGGGCTTGTCGTCGCTGAACACCACAAATGCCCATTGGTCGGGGTCGGTGGTGTCCACCGGCTCAAAGGCCACGCCCTCTTCCCAGATGCGAATGCACTGCTGTTTCATCTCGGACCAGGTGTATCCGGCCGAAGGCTTGCAGCCCTTGGCGTCCACATCGGCCCCGGCGGCCACGGGGCTTGGGGCCTCGGGCGCTTTTTCGCAGCCAACGATCAGGAAGGCCACCACGATCAACGACAATAGCGGGTTGCGCCTCACCTGCCCCCAAGCTGCTGCGCCGTACATTGATTGCCGTGTCATGACCCCATCCTTCGATTCATCCACGCCCACCGCAGGCGTGTCCTTGAGTGCCTATCTTAGCCAAGCCAGCGAACGCCTCACCCAATCGGGCGTCAGCTTTGGCCACGGCACCAACAACGCCCACGACGAGGCCGCTTGGCTGGTCTTGTGGGGACTGGGGCTGCCACTGGACACCGACACCACCGAACACAGCACCGCACTCACGCCCGAGCAATGCCAGCGCTTGGACGCACTGATCGCCGAGCGCATCAGCACGCGCCGCCCCGCCGCCTACATCACCCAAGAAGCCTGGCTGCAAGGTGTGTCGTTTTACGTGGACGAGCGCTGCATCGTGCCGCGCAGCCTCATCGCAGAGCCCATCGCCGAGGGCACGCTGGACCTGTGGCTGAGCGAGCGCACCCAGCGCGTGCTCGACCTGTGCACCGGCAACGGCAGTTTGGCGGTGTTGGCGGCGCTGGCTTGGCCGGACGTGTCCGTGACGGGTGCCGACCTGTCCACCGACGCCTTGGCCGTGGCCCGCATCAACGGCGAGCGCCACGGCGTGAGCGATCGCATCACCTGGTGCGAAAGCGATGTCTGGTCGGGCTGCCCCGGCCCTTGGGACTTGGTGTTGTGCAACCCCCCGTACGTGAACAGCCGCAGCATGGACGCCTTGCCCGCCGAGTTCCGGGCCGAACCGAACCTGGCCTTGGCCGGTGGGGAAGATGGCATGGACTTCATCCGCCCCCTGTTGGCCCAAGCCGCACAACACCTCAGCCCTCAAGGCGTGTTGGTGCTGGAAATCGGCCACGAACGCGAGCACTTTGAAGCCGTTTTTCCCCACTTGCATCCCGTGTGGCTGAGCACCAGCGCCGGCGATGACCAAGTCTTGCTCCTCACCGCCGACGACCTCGGCGTCGCCCCATGATCACCATCAAAAACGTTACTCTGCGCCGCGGCGTCAAAGTCGTGCTCGACAACGCCAGCGCCACCCTCAACCCCGGTGAAAAAGTCGGCCTGGTTGGCCGCAACGGCGCGGGCAAATCCAGCCTCTTCGCTTTGTTGACCCACGTGCTGCACGAAGACAGCGGCGACTTCAGCATCCCCAGCCAATGGCAAATGGCCCAAGTCGCGCAGGACATGCCCGAGACCGACCAAAGTGCCACCCAGTTTGTGATCGAAGGCGACACCCGTTTGGCCCAAGCCCAAGCTGAAGTTCACGCGGCCGAAGCCAGTGGCGACGGCGAGCGCATGGCCATGGCCTACATGGCACTGCACGACGCGGGCGCACACGACGCCCCGGCCCGAGCCCAAGCGCTGATCTTGGGGTTGGGCTTTGGCCTGGACGAGTTGGAGCACCCGGTCAACAGCTTCTCGGGCGGCTGGCGCATGCGCTTGCAACTCGCGCGCGCGCTGATGTGCCCGAGCGACTTGCTGCTGCTCGACGAGCCCACCAACCACTTGGACTTGGACGCTTTGGTCTGGCTCGAAGCCTGGCTCAAGCGCTACGAGGGCACCATGCTCGTCATCAGCCACGACCGCGAGTTTTTGGACGCGGTGACCGACGTCACCCTGCACATCGAAAACGCCAAGCTCCACCGCTACGGCGGCGGCTACAGCCGTTTTGAGACCATGCGCGCCGAACAAATGGCCTTGCAACAAACCGCGTTTGAGCGCCAGCAGGACAAGATGGCGCACCTGCAAAAATTCATCGACCGCTTCAAAGCCAAGGCCAGCAAAGCCAAGCAAGCGCAAAGCCGCGTCAAGGCACTGGAGCGCATGGAAAAAATCGGCCCGGTCTTGGCCGAGGCCGACTTCACCTTCGAGTTCACCGAACCGGCCAACCTGCCCAACCCCATGCTGGCCCTGCAAGGCGTGGACTTCGGTTACCCCCCGCTGCAAGCCGGTGGCCCCAGCACCACGATCGTGCGCAACGTGACACGCTCGATCCTGGCCGGCCAACGCATCGGCATTTTGGGCGCGAACGGCCAGGGCAAGTCCACCGTGGTCAAAACCATCGCACGCGACTTGCAGGCCCTCCAAGGCCAGATCACCGAAGGCAAAGGCCTGACCATCGGCTACTTCGCGCAGCAAGAACTCGACGTGTTGCGCCCCGCTGAGAGCCCGCTGGAGCACATGAACCGCTTGGCCCGTGAGAGCGCGGCCGCCGGCAAGCTCAGCGGCCAAGCCACGCGCGAGCAAGACCTGCGCAGCTTTTTGGGCCAATTCAACTTCACCGGCGACATGGTCAAACAAGCCGTGGGCAGCATGAGCGGCGGCGAAAAAGCCCGCTTGGTGCTGTGCATGATCGTGTGGCAGCGCCCCAACCTGCTGCTGCTCGACGAACCCACCAACCACCTGGACTTGGCCACCCGCGAAGCGCTCAGCGTGGCGCTCAACGAGTTCGAAGGCACCGTCATGCTGGTGAGCCACGACCGCGCTTTGCTGCGCGCCGTGTGCGACGAGTTCTGGCTGGTCTCGCGCGGCGGCATCGACCCCTTCGACGGCGACTTGGACGACTACCAACGCTACTTGCTCGACGTGGCCAAGACCGCGCGCCAAGAACAAAAGGACGCGCAGCGCAACACCACCAGCAGCAACGCACCGGTGCACCACAGCAAAGGCATGCACAGCGCCCCCGTGGCCGCCGCAGCGCCGGTGGCCACCACCGCGACACAAATGGCGCAGTCCATCCGCAGCCCAGAACAGCGCAAACAAGACGCGCTGCGCCGCCAACAGATTGCCGACAAGGTGCGCCCGTTCAAAAAAGAACTCGACACCGTCGACAAGCGCATGGCCGCGCTCAACACCGAACGCGAAACCTTGGAAGCCCGCCTAAGCCAGCCGCTCAAACCCTACGAGATCGCCGAGGCGGGCAGACGCCTGAAGGTGGTGAACGACGAGCTGGAGGCGCTGGAGGCGCGGTGGCTGACGCTGTCGGAGGCGATTGAGGAAGCCAGCGCGGTTTGAACCTCATCAGGTGATGCGGGTGTCCACCGTGCGCCGCTCGAGCGCCAAGAACTCGGCCGACTGCATCTCGTTCAAACGCGAGACGGTGCGGGGGAATTCGTGGGCCAGTGGGCCTTCGGTGTAGAGCTGCTCGGGCGGCACTTCGGCCGACATCACCAACTTGACGCGGCGGTCGTACAGCACGTCCACCAACCACGTGAAGCGCCGCGCCTCGGACGCGCGGTTGACCGGCATGTGCGGCACGTCGCTGAGCATGACGGTGTGGAATTGGCTGGCAATTTCCAAATAGTCGTTTTGTGAGCGCGGGCCGCCGCACAGGGCGCGGAAGTCGAACCACACCACACCCCCGGCGCGGCGGCGCGCTTGGATGGTGCGGTTCTCGATGTGCAGCGCGGGGTCTTCGTCGTGCGCTTCGGCCAAGCGGTTGAAGGTGTCGGTCATGCTCGCGTCGGCCTCGGCGCCGTTGGGCGTGAGGTAGAGCGGCACGTGTTCCAAGGTGCGGCGGCGGTAGTCGGTGCCGTTGTCCACGTTGATGACTTCCAAGCGCTGGTTGAGCAGCGCGATGGCCGGCAAGATGCGGTCGCGGTGCAAGCCGTCGGGGTACAGGTCGTCGGGCTTGAAGTTCGAGGTGGTGACAAAGCCCACGCCGTTGGCGAACAAGGCATCGAGCAAGCGGTGCAAGATCATGGCGTCCGTGATGTCGGCCACGTGGAACTCGTCAAAACAAATCAGCTTGTAGCGCTCGGCCATGCGCTTGCCCAGCACGTCCAGCGGGTTGACCGTGCCTTGCATCTCGCGCATCTCGCGGTGCACCTCGCGCATGAACTCGTGAAAGTGCAAACGGGTTTTGCGTTTGATGGGCACGGCGTCAAAGAAGCAGTCCATCAAAAAGCTCTTGCCCCGCCCCACCCCGCCATACATGTACACGCCGCGCGGGATGTCTGGGCGGTTGATGAGTTTTTTCAGGCTGTTGGAGCGTTTCGCTTTGTAGGCTGCCCAGTCGTCGGCGCAACGTTGCAAGGCCGCGATGGCGCGTTGCTGGGCCGGGTCGCTGGTGAAGCCCCTGACTTGCAGCTCTCGCTCGTAATTCGCGGTGACGGAGAGTTCGCTCATGGTCCTGCCTCAATGTGAAAAAAGCCCGCCATGGAGACGGGCTTTTGCTGCCGTGCGCCGAACGCTCAGAAGTTCAGCGTGCGCTTGTCCACGGCCAAGGCCGCTTCTTTGGTGGCTTCGCTCAAGCTCGGGTGCGCGTGGCAGATGCGGGCGATGTCTTCCGACGAGGCCTTGAACTCCATGGCCACCACGGCCTCGGCGATCAACTCAGAGGCTTGTGGGCCCACGATGTGCACGCCCAGGATCTCGTCGGTCTTGGCGTCGGCCAGCATCTTGACCATGCCGGTGGTGTCGCCCAAAGCACGCGCACGGCCGTTGGCCAGGAACGGGAACGAGCCGGCCTTGTACGCCACGCCATCGGCTTTGAGCTGCTGCTCGGTGCGACCGACCCAAGCGATCTCGGGGCTGGTGTAGATGACCCAAGGGATGGTGTTGAAGTTGACGTGACCGTGTTGGCCCGCGATGCGCTCGGCCACCGCCACGCCCTCTTCTTCGGCTTTGTGCGCCAGCATGGGGCCGCGCACCACGTCACCCACTGCCCACACGCCGGGCACGTTGGTGCGGCAGTCACCGTCCACCACCACGGCGCCGCGCTCGTCGAGCTGCAGGCCGATGGCTTCCACGTTCAGACCGTTGGTGTTGGGCACACGGCCGATCGAGACGATGAGCTTGTCGGCGTCGAGTTTGACCGCTTCGCCTTTGGCGTTGGTGTAGTTGACGGTCACGCCTTTTTTGCCGTTGACGATCTCACCGACTTTCACGCCGAGTTCGATCTTCAAGCCTTGTTTGTCAAAGGCCTTCTTGGCTTCTTTGGCGATTTGCTCGTCCACCGCGCCCAAGAACGTGGGCAGACCTTCGAGGATGGTGACGTCGGCACCCAAACGGCGCCAGACCGAACCCATCTCCAAACCGATGACGCCCGAGCCGATGACGGCGAGCTTCTTGGGCACCGCGCCGACGCGCAAAGCGCCGTCGTTGGACAACACGTTGACCTCGTCAAACGGGGTGCCAGGCAAAGCGCGGGCGTTGGAGCCGGTGGCGATGATGACTTGCTTGGCGGTGATGGACTCGGCCGCTTTACCCGCCACGTTGATGGTGTAACCGCCGTCGGCCTTGCCAGCAAAGCTGCCGCGACCGTGGAAGAACGTGACCTTGTTCTTTTTGAACAGGTACAAGATGCCATCGTTGTTTTGCTTCACGACGGTGTCTTTGCGGGCGATCATTTTGGACACGTCCATCTTCACGTCTTTGACGCTGATGCCGTGGTCAGCGAAGTGGTGGTTGGCGTGCTCAAAGTGTTCGCTGGACTGCAGCAAGGCCTTGGACGGGATGCAGCCCACGTTGGTGCAGGTGCCACCGGGTGCGGGGCCGCCAGCGGCGTTGGTCCACTCGTCGATACAAGCGACTTGGAAACCGAGTTGGGCGGCGCGGATGGCGGCGATGTAGCCACCGGGGCCCCCGCCAATGACGACGACGTCGAATGATTTGCTCATGGGTATGTCTCTTGAAAAGCGCAACGCCCCCAAATGGGGGCATTGCTGAAGGGTTTTAGATGTCGAACAAGAGGCGGGCTGGGTCTTCCAGCGCTTCTTTCATGGCCACCAAGCCCAAGACGGCTTCACGGCCGTCGATGATGCGGTGGTCGTAGGACATGGCAAAGTAGTTCATGGGGCGCACCACAACCTGGCCGTTTTCCACCACGGCGCGGTCTTTGGTCGCGTGCACGCCCAAAATGGCCGACTGTGGCGGGTTGATGATGGGGGTGGACATCATCGAGCCGAAGGTGCCGCCGTTGGAGATCGAGAACGTACCACCGGTCATTTCTTCCATGCCCAGTTTGCCGTCGCGGGCCTTCACGCCGAACTCGGCGATCTTCTTCTCGATGTCGGCAAAGCTCATTTGGTCGGCGTTGCGCAGGATCGGCACCACCAAGCCACGGGGCGAACCCACGGCGATACCGATGTCGAAGTAGCCGTGGTAGACGATGTCGTTGCCATCCACCGAGGCGTTCAAAACCGGGAATTTCTTCAGAGCGTGCACCGCGGCTTTGACGAAGAAGCTCATGAAGCCCAGCTTGACGCCGTGTTCCTTCTCGAAACGCTCTTGCATGCGCTTGCGCATCTCCATGACCGGGGCCATGTTGATTTCGTTGAAGGTGGTCAGGATGGCGTTGGTCGACTGCGATTGCAGCAAACGCTCGGCCACGCGGGCGCGCAGGCGGGTCATGGGGACGCGCTGCTCAGGGCGGTCGCCCAAGTTGACGGCGGGAGCGGCCACTTGCGGCAAAGCCTTGGTGGGAACGCCAGTGGGGATCACGGCGGCGGTGGACTGCACGCCACCGGCCACGGCACCGAGCACATCACCTTTGGTGACGCGACCGTCTTTGCCGGTGCCAGCAACCGAACCCGCGGCCATGCCGTTGTCGGCCATCAGCTTGGCAGCGGCGGGCATGGCCACACCGGCTTTGTTGCTGGATGCGGCTGGCGCAGCGGCGGGAGCGGCTGCCACCGGAGCCGCGGCGGGAGCGGCGGCGGCAGGGGCTGCCGCGGCACCGACTTTGCCGTCGGTGTCGATGCGGGCGATCAGCTGCTCGGCCACCACGGTGCCACCATCGGACACCACGATTTCAGACAAAACGCCTGCCGATGGGGCAGGAACTTCGAGCACGACCTTGTCGGTTTCGATTTCGATGAGGATTTCATCCACGGCGACGGACTCGCCCACTTTCTTTTTCCAAGTGAGCATGGTGGCTTCGGCCACGGATTCGGACAACTGGGGAACTTTGACTTCGACGAGTGCCATGTTTTTGCTTTCGTTGTGTGTTTAAACGCTGGGGTTTATTTGGTCAGGACAAAACCTTTGAGCTTGCCAAAGGCGCCTTCGACCAGCGCTTTTTGTTGCTCTTGGTGCAAGTGGGCATAGCCCACCGCGGGCGATGCCGAGGCGGCACGACCGGAGTAACCGAGTCGTTGGCCTGGCAGCATGTTTTCGTGCACGTAGTGCTGAACGAAGAACCAAGCGCCCTGGTTTTGTGGCTCGTCTTGCGTCCACACGAGTTCCGTGGCGTTGGGATACTTCTTGAGCTCGGCGGCAAAGGCCTTGTGGGGGAAGGGATAGAGCTGCTCGACACGCACGATGGCGGTGTCGGTGTTGCCCATGTCTTCGCGCTTCTTGACCAGGTCGTAATACACCTTGCCCGAGCAGACCAAGACGCGCTTGACCTTGTCGCCTTTGATGGCCTTGTTTTGCTCGCCGATGACGGTCTGGAACGAACCCTTGGTGAATTCGGAAACCGGGCTGGTGGCGTCTTTGTTGCGCAGCAAGGACTTGGGCGTGAAGATGACCAAAGGCTTGCGCAAATCACGCACGATTTGGCGACGCAACACGTGGAAGATCTGGCTGGCCGTGGTGGGCTGCACGATCTGCATGTTGGTGTCGGCTGCCAATTGCATGAAGCGCTCCAAACGGGCCGAGCTGTGCTCGGGACCTTGGCCTTCGTAGCCGTGCGGCAGCATCAGGGTCAAACCGTTGACGCGGCCCCACTTGACTTCGCCGGAGGCGATGAACTGGTCGATCACCACTTGCGCGCCGTTGGCGAAGTCGCCGAACTGGGCTTCCCAGATCACCAAGGTGTTGGGGTCGTTGGAGGCGTAGCCGTATTCGTAGGCCAAGACAGCTTCTTCGGACAAGATGGAATCGATGACCACGAACGGCGCTTGACCGTCGGCCACGTGTTGCAAAGGCACGTAGGTGCCCTCGTCCCACTTCTCACGGCTTTGGTCGTGAATGACGGCGTGGCGGTGCGTGAAGGTACCGCGACCGCAGTCTTCACCCGACAAGCGCACGGGGAAACCGCTGGCCACCAAAGAAGCAAAGGCCATGTGCTCGCCCATGCCCCAATCGACGAGCATGTCGCCACGGCCCATGGCCGCGCGGTCGGCGTAGACCTTCTTGACCAACTGGTGGGGGTTGACGGTCTCGGGGATGGTGGTGATTTTTTCGGCCAAGCGGTTCCACTCGGTCAAAGGAATCGAGGTCTCGCCCGCATCGGTCCACTTCTTGCCCAAGAACGGCGCCCAGTTCACGGTGAACTTGGTTTTGAAGTTGGTCAAGACGGGGTCAGAGGTGTGTTTGCCCTCATCCAAGGCGGCGCGGTAGGCCTTGGCCATGTCGTCGCCCAAGCTCTCACCCAGACCTTGAGCAGCCAATTTGTCGGCGTACATCTTGCGGGTACCCGGATGGGCCGCGATTTTTTTGTACATCAAAGGCTGGGTCAAAGAAGGTGTGTCTTGCTCGTTGTGGCCCAGCTTGCGGAAGCACACGATGTCGATGACCACGTCCTTGCGGAAGGTCATGCGGTATTCCAACGCGAGTTGCGTGGCCAACACCACCGCTTCGGGGTCGTCACCGTTGACGTGCAACACCGGGGCTTCGACCATCTTGACGATGTCGGTACAAAACACGCTCGAGCGCATGTCGCGCGGGTCGGAGGTCGTGAAACCAATTTGGTTGTTCACGATGATGTGCACCGTGCCACCCGTGGTGTAACCACGGGTTTGGGCCAGTGCCAAGGTTTCTTGGTTGACGCCCTGACCACCGAAGGCCGAATCGCCGTGCACCAACACGGGCAAGACTTGGCTGCCGGTGGGGTCACCACGGCGGTCCATGCGGGCACGCACCGAACCTTCCACCACAGGGTTGACGATTTCCAAGTGCGAAGGGTTGAAGGCCAAGGACAGGTGAACCGGGCCACCCGCGGTGCTCACGTCGGAGCTGAACCCTTGGTGGTACTTCACGTCACCCGCGGGCAGGTCTTCGGGGGCGGTGTGTTCGAATTCGGCAAACAAGTCGGCGGGCAACTTGCGCATGGTGTTGACCAACACGTTCAAACGGCCACGGTGGGCCATGCCGATGACGACTTCTTGCACGCCTTTGATGCCGGCTTGCTGGATCAGCTCGTCCATGGCGGCGATGAAGCTCTCACCACCTTCCAATGAGAAACGCTTTTGTCCAACGTACTTGGTGTGCAAGTAGCGCTCCAGGCCTTCAGCGGCGGTCAGGCGCTCGAGGATGGCTTTTTTCTTGTCCGAGTTGAAATTGGGTTTGCTGCGAATGGTTTCGAGCTTTTCTTGCCACCAGCGCTTTTCGTTTTGCTCCGAGGTGTACATGTACTCGGCACCCAAAGTGCCGCAGTAGGTCTCGCGCAAGGCGTTGAGCAACTCGCGCAACGTCATGCTGCTCTTACCGAAGAAGGTGTTGCTGGTGTCGAACACGGTTTCTTGGTCGGCGTCGGTAAAGCCGTAAAACGCGGGATCGAGGTCGGGGATGTTGGCACGCTCGGTGCGCTTGAGCGGGTCCAGATCGGCCCAACGCTGACCCACGTTGCGGTAGGCGGCAATCAACTGCTGCACAGCCGTGCGTTTGCGGCCCATTTCGGGGTTTTCGCTGGCTTTGACGACCTGGGTCACGCCGGATTTGGCGCGCTCGGCAAAGGCGTTGATCACCGGCAGGTGCGGAACGTCTTTGGCTTGGGTGCCGTCCACAGCGGGAACGTGTTGCAAGGCGTCGAAATACTCACGCCAAGAATCGGGAACGCTGCCGGGGTTGGCCAAATAGTTCTCGTACATCTCTTCGACATACGGAGCGTTGCCCCCAAACAGGTGGGTGTTGCCTGAATAGGCTTGAAAGACGGTTGTCTCACTCATTGCGCTGACCTTCGTTCCCCTGGAGGGAATCTGAGTTGGTTGAAAAAACCTTCCGCGACACGGCTGGACCGATTGGCGGATGCGACAGTGACATTGGAAGGGCGTGACTGACAGGGCGTGATTGTGCCACCAACGCCGTGGGTTGTGGAAACAATCTTTGCCAAAAATGATGACGACTGACAGCTGCGTGTCAGCTCTGGGCTCAAGAAATCCGAGGCGAAAGGCGTTCGGAGGCTGTCACCGTACCGGGATCGTCCATTTCGATGGCGATTTGGGTACACACCGTTCGGCACAGGGTGACCGCTTTTTCGCTCTGTACCCGGTAAATCACCTGGGTACCCTCTTTGCGCTTGGCCAAGACCCCGGCGCGGTAGAGCAAATTCAAATGCTGCGAAAGGTTGGGCTGGGTGGTGTCGATCTCTTGGAGCAGTTGGGTGACCGACTTTTCTTTGTCGCACAAAGCGCTCAAGATGCGCAGCCGCATCGGTGTGGCCAACACACCGAAGAGCTCGGCAGCCAATTCGAAGACGCGCACTTTTTCGATGTGGGCGTCGGTTTCGATCATTTGGGCCATAGTGCACCGCAACATAAACAATATAAGCAACCATCATACTGAAAAACCAACGGCCCCGAAGGGCCGTGATGCTCGAAAGCTGGTGTTTCAAGGGTTTATCCCAAGAGATCTTTGATCTGCTGCAACGCCGTGGGGTCGTCCATGGTGGTCAGGTCACCAGGGTCACGGCCTTCGGCCACGGCCTGGATGGCGCGGCGAAGCAACTTGCCGCTGCGCGTCTTAGGCAGGAGGGACACAAAGATCACTCGCGAGGGGCGGGCCACCGCTCCGAGCTGGTTGTCCACCAACTTCATGACATCCGCTTCCAAAGCTTTGCGGCCAGCGTCGTCACCCAAGGCAGAAGTGTCTTTGGCGATGGCAAAGGCCATGGCCACTTGGCCTTTGAGCTGATCGGCCACACCGACCACCGCCACCTCGGCCACGTTGGGGTGGCTGGAGATGCTTTCCTCAATTTCGCGGGTGCCCAAGCGGTGTCCAGCGACGTTGATCACGTCGTCCGTGCGACCCAAGATGAAGTAATAGCCGTCCTCGTCGCGAACCGCCCAGTCGAAGGTGCTGTAAACCAACTTATTGGGCACGCTCTTCCAGTAGGTGTTGACGAAACGGTTGTCGTCGCCCCACACGGTTTGCAGGTTGCCGGGCGGCAGCGGACCCTCGATGGTCAACACACCCTTTTGGTTGGCGCCGGTGAGCTCTTCACCGGTTTGGTCGTCGACCAACTTCACGTTGTAGCCGTACACGGCTTTGCCGGGTGAGCCGAACTTGCTGGGAGCCTTTTCCACGCCGTTGCAGATGGTCAGGATGGGCCAGCCGGTCTCGGTTTGCCAGTAGTTGTCGATGATGGCTTTTCCGTTGAGGCCTTCGGAGATCCATTTGGCGGTGGGTTCGTCCAGCGGCTCACCGGCCAAGAACAAGGCCTTGAGCGAAGACAAGTCGTATTTGGTGAGCAAGGCCGGGTCTTGTTTTTTCAGCACACGGATGGCCGTGGGAGCGCTGAACATGACGGAGACTTTGTATTTCTCGACCAAGCTCCACCAGATGCCGCCATCTGGGCGGATCGGCAGGCCTTCGTACATGATGGTGGCCATGCCGCCGATCAGGGGGCCGTAAATGATGTAGCTGTGACCCACGACCCAACCGATGTCGCTGGTGCAGAAGAAGGTCTCGCCGGGCTTGCCTTGGTAGATGTTGGGGATGCTGGCGGCCAAAGCCACGGTGTAGCCGCCTGTGTCGCGCTGCACGCCTTTGGGTTTGCCGGTGGTGCCCGAGGTGTAGAGGGTGTAGCTGGGATGGGTGGAGTCGACCCACTCACAAGGAACAACCGCATTCATGTACTTGGCACGCTCGGTGGCGTAGTCCACGTCGCGGCCAGCCACGGGGGCAAACGCCACCAATTTGCGGTCCACCATGATCACGTTGGCGGGCTTGTGGGCAGAAATCTGGATGGCTTCGTCGAGCAGGGGCTTGTAGGAGACGGCCTTACCACCGCGCGAACCCGCGTCGGCGCTGATGATGACCTTGGGCGAAGCGTCTTCGATGCGGGTGGCCAAGGAGTGCGAAGCAAAACCGCCGAACACCACCGAGTGAATGGCGCCCAGACGGGCGCAAGCCAACATGGCAAAAGCCGCTTCGGCAATCATGGGCATGTAAATCAAGACGCGGTCGCCTTTGACCACGCCCAGGCTTTGCAAAATGGCGGCCATGCGCTGCACTTCGGCGTGCAGTTCGCGGAAGGTGTAGGTGTGCTCTTGGTTGGTTTCGGTTGAAACGAAGATCAAAGCGGCTTGGTCGGCGCGGTCTTTGAGGTGACGGTCCACGGCGTTGTGGCACAGGTTGGTCAGGCCACCTTCAAACCAACGGGCGAAGGGCGGGTTGTCGTAGTTGCAGACGCGGTCAAACGGCTTTTTCCACTCGATTCGCTGGGCTTGCTCGCCCCAAAATGCGTCGCGGTCGTTGATGGAACGATCGTGGAATGCGACGTAGCCGGCGTTTTGCGTCATGCAGGTCTCCTAAGGTGGCACGGTCTGGGAATCAAACTGAATTCATAATTATGAGCCCCAGACTTTCGAGAGACTGACACCTACCCCACCGCTGAGCGCAAAGGTCGAGCGGCCTATTTGATGAGCTTCAAAGCGTCACGAAACGCATCGTGCTCGCAGGTGCGCAACCACTCAAACGCCACCATTTCGGTGGTGACCAGTTCGGCGCCCGCTCCGGCCAAGCGGTCAAAGGCGGCATCGCGGTTGCGCTCGGTGCGAGAGCTGCAGGCATCGGTGACGACCCACACATCCAACTCTTGCTCCAAGAGTTCCAGAGCGGTTTGCAACAAACACACGTGTGCCTCGCAACCGGCAATGACAATGGTCGGGCGCTCGGGGCCAGCCGACGCGGGCTTTTGCAAATGCTTGGGCAAGCTGCGGGCGTTGCCAGCGGGTGGGCGGGCCGGTGGGCGCAGCCAATCGACCAAACCGTCGGACGCGGCGCTGAAGTGCATTTTGGTCAGGGTGCGTTGGCACAGGGCGCGCAGTGCGGGGTCGTTGGGGCCCAGTTTGTCGGGGTTTTGTTCCGTGCCCCAAACTGGCACATCCACCATTTGCGCGAACTGTGCCAAGCGAATGGCGTTGGCCAAGACCTGCTGTCCCTCGTGAATGGCGGGCATGAGCTTGGTTTGGTAGTCCACCAAAACCAATTGGGATTCGTCGGCGTCGAGCAGCATCGGTCGTTCCTATGAAGGCGTTGATCTGAAAATGCATTATCGTTGCATGCCATGCGCTTCTTACCCATCCTATTCACGGCCTGCTTGTCCTTGCAAGCATGTGCCCAATTGCCGTTCCAAACGGCCAGCGTGCCCCAAGCACCAGAGCGCAGCGCGTTGCTGCTCGATGCCATGGGCTACATCGGCACGCCCTATGTGCGGGGTGGCAATACGGGCGAAAGCGGCCTCGATTGCAGTGGGTTTGTGAAAGCGGTTTTTGAACAGGCCGAAGGCATCACCCTGCCCCGCAGTGCTTATGAGCAGGCCCATGCCACATTAGAAATCGACCGATCCGAATTGCAACCGGGTGATTTGGTGTTTTTCAACACCTTGCGCCGAGCCTTCAGCCATGTGGGTATTTACTTGGGTGATGACCGTTTCATCCACGCACCCAGACCAGGCGCCAAAGTTCGCATCGAAAGCATGGGTTTGTCGTATTGGCGAACCCGCTTCAACGGGGCTAGACGCGTGTTGCCCACAGATGCATCCCTCAGCGGCGTCAGTACAAAGCCTTGACGAGTCGCTGAACGCCTTCTTGAATTTTGTCCACGCCCGCGGTGGCGAAACTCATGCGGAAGGTGGCGTGATCGGGGTTGGAGGCAAAGAACGGCGCACCCGGCACAAACGCCACGCCCTGCTCCACCGCGCGCTTGGAAAACGCCGCGCCATCGGTGGGGCCGCCATCGGCACCGGTCAAGCGGGCCCAAATGAACAAGCCACCTTGCGGCTCCACAAAAGACACCTGCTGGCCCAAGTTTTGGCGCAAGGCTTCTGACATGGCTTTGGCCCGCTCGGCATAAACCCGGCGAACCTTGGCCAAGGTTTCGGGCATGCGCCCGGACTTCAGGTACTGCGCGGCCACGGCCTGTGCAAAGGTACTGGTGTTGGCGTCGCTGAACTGTTTGCACATGGTGGCCTTGGCCAAGAGCTCGGCCGGCGCCACCATCCAACCCACGCGCAAACCCGGCGACAACACCTTGGACAGCGAGCCGCAATGCACCAACAATTCAGCGCTGCCGGGCACGCTGGGGCTCAGGGCCAAGAGACTCGGCGGCGGCGCTTCGCCAAAATACAAATCGCCATACGGGTCGTCCTCGACCAAGATGGTGTTGTGTTGAACGGCCAGCTCCAACAAGCGACGGCGGCGCGCCAAGCCGAGCATGCGGCCGCTGGGGTTGCCGAAGGTGGGAATCAGGTAAACAAACTTGGGGCGGTGCTCCACGATGAGCCGCTCCAAGCGGTCGACATCCACACCCTCTTCGTCCAATGGAGCGCTGATCAACTCAGCGCCGTACAAGCGGAAGCACTGAATAGTGGCCAAAAAGGTGGGGCCTTCAACGATGACCTTGTCGCCGGGGCCAACCAAGGTCTTGCCCAACAAATCCAGCGCTTGCTGGCTGCCCGTGGTCACGATCAGTTGCTCGGGGGCCAAGGTCGCACCCTTGCTGTTCATGAAGCCGGCGATTTGCTCGCGCAAGGGCCCATAACCTTCGGTGGCACCATACTGCAAGGCCGCACCGGGCTCTTGCGCCAAGGCGGCCAAACTGGCTTCGCGGATGCCGTCCACGTCGAACAAGGCGCTGTCGGGAAAGCCGCCCGCGAAACTGATGATGCCGGGCTTGCCCAAGAGCTTGAACAGCTCGCGGATGGCGGAGGTTTCAACGTTGTTCAAACGGTCGGCAAAAGGGATAGCCATACGACACAATCCAGAGCATGAAAAAAGAATTGATTGAGCCGTTCTTTGCCACCCTCAAAGCGGCCAACCCGCAGCCCAACACCGAATTGGAGTATACGAGCGTGTTCGAATTGCTGGCCGCGGTTTTGCTCTCGGCACAAGCCACCGACGTGGGCGTGAACAAGGCCACGCGCCGCTTGTTCGCCGTTGCGCCAACGCCCCAGCGCATGTTGGCTTTGGGCTTGGATGGGCTGGAGTCGTACATCAAAACCATTGGCTTGTACCGCAGCAAAGCCCGGCATTTGTTGGAGACCTGCCGCTTGTTGGTCGAGCAGCATGGCGGGGAGGTGCCGCGCACCCGTGAGGCCTTGGAAGCCTTGCCCGGCGTGGGTCGAAAAACCGCCAATGTGGTGCTCAACGTGGGCTTTGGTGAGCCCACCATGGCCGTGGACACGCACATTTTTCGGGTCAGCAACCGCACCGGTTTGGCGCCTGGGAAAAACCCCTTGGCGGTGGAAATGCAACTCCTCAAACGCGTGCCTGCCCAGTACGCTGTGGATTCGCACCACTGGCTGATCTTGCACGGGCGCTACGTGTGCCAAGCGCGCAAGCCGCAGTGCTGGCACTGCTCGGTGGCGGCCTACTGCGACTTCAAACCCAAGACCCCAGCGCCCTGAAACAGCTTCAGTGGGGCAAGACCACCCACTGGTCTTGCAGCGCCACGATGCGGATGCGCTGATCAAACACCGCCTCGATGGCGCGGTGGGTGGCCTCGTCGACACAAGCGCCTTGGTGCACCACACGGCCATGGTCCATGACGATGATGTGGTCGGCGTGCAAGGCCATGCCGATCTCGTGCAAAACGCTGAGCACCGTGGTGCCTTGGGCGCGCAAGCACTGCACCTGCTCCAACCAATCGACTTGGTGCGGCGGGTCCAAATTGGCCAAAGGCTCGTCCATGAGCATGATGGATGCGTTGGCGGCCATGGCTCGGGCCAACAGCACGCGTTGGCGCTCACCACCCGAGAGTTCGCCCAGCGTGCGTTCGCGCCATCCCCAAGCTTGGGTGGCTTTGAGTGCCGCTTCGCACATCTGAGCATCGGTGCTTGAGGGTGTACCCAGCCAAGGCTGGTGTGGCAAACGCCCGAGCATGACCACGTCCCAAACCCGCAAGTCCAAAGTTGTGCTTTCGCCCTGCCCCAACCACGACAGATGTTGCGCACGCGCACGTCGGCTCAGCTGCTCGCGGTCTTGGCCTTGCCACCAAACCTGGCCTTGGTGCGTCACCAAACCGGCCAAGGCTTTGAGCAGGGTCGACTTGCCCGCCCCATTGGGCCCGACCACACAGGTCCATTGACCGGCTGCGATCGACACGTCAACCCCGTCCAAGGCCCAGCGATCACCGAGCCGAACACGCAAACCTTGGGCTTGTAGCGCGAGCGTCATACACGGCCTCCGGCACCCGAGACGCGGTACAAGCGCCACAGCAAATAACCACCACCCAAGACGGCGGTGAGCACACCGACCGGCAACTCTTGCGGGGCCAACATCACGCGCGCGAAGGTATCGGCCAGGACCAACAACACGCCGCCCACGCCGGCCGACAGCCACAGCAACCCGGCGTGGGTGGTGCGCACCAAAGACCGCACCACGTGCGGCGCGGCCAAGCCCACAAAGGCCACCAAACCCATTTGCGCTACCGCCGAGGCCGTGGCCAAGGACAGCACCGCGACCAACACAAAACGGGCCATGGGCAAGGGCACACCCAAACTTTGGGCCGTGGCCTCACCCAAGGTCAAGGCATCGAGCACCCGGGCAAACGCGGTGGACAAGGTCAAGGCCAAAACCAACACCCCAGCCATGGTCAGGCAAGACGCCCAAGACACGAAGGCGGTGGAGCCCAACATGAAACCCTGCATGGTTTGCAAAACCTGCGGTTGCAACAAACCCAACAAGGACGTGAGCGCGCCCAAGACCACACCCACCACCACCCCCGCGAGCAACAAACGCAAGGTTTGTTGCACCCCTCGGGCCAAGGCCAAGGTCAACAAGACCGCCGCCACCGCACCCACAAACGCCGCGCCGGTCATCCCCAAACTGTGAGCCAAGCCCACGGCCCACGCACTGCCGCCCAAGAGGCTCAAATAAACGGCAACGCCCAAGGACGCACCGGAAGCACTGCCCAACAAATACGGATCGGCCAAGGGGTTGCGAAAAAGGCCTTGCGCCACGGCCCCTGCCAAGCCCAACAGAGCCCCGCCCAACCAAGCGCCCACGCTGCGCGGCAAACGGATGTCCATGACCACGCTGTGGATCAACGCATCGTCCAAGCGCCACCACACTTGCCAGCCCTCGCTGCCGGCCATGGTGCCCAAGCCCACGCAGCACAGGCCCAGCAACATCAGGCCGCAGACCCAGCGCCGTGTGTGAACCGCTGTGTTCATGGTCGGCCTGCCTTCACAGCGCTGGCGCGGTTCAAACACGCCACCATCAAACGAACGCCTTCGGCCATGCGCGGCCCCGCGCGCACCAACATGTCCGACTCGGCTGGGGTCAGCACACACACGCGTTGTTGTTGGATGGCCGACAAACGCGACCAACCTGGGCGCTTGAGCAGGCTGTCGCGGCTGCTGTCGCCCACCAAGATCACGTCGGGCTGCGCCAGCACCACGAACTCAGGGTTGACCTGAGGAAAAGGTCCCAAGCGGCCGGGCAGGATGTTGCCCACGCCCATGCGCTGCAAGGTCTCACCAATGAAAGACGACTCGCTCGCGCCGTGCGGCGTGGGGCTGACCTCCACGTACACCCGCATGGAGCGTGCGGCGGGCGATAAGCCACCGACCTCGGTATTCACCTCGGCTTCGATGCGCTGCCAAGCGCGCTGGACGTCCCCCTCGCTCAGGTGCAAGGCCTGCCCCACCGCCATGAACACGCGCTGCGCGTCGGCGTGGTTGCGCGGCTCCAAGCGCAAGACCTTCAAGCCCAGGGCTTCCAAACGTTCGGCCCCGCGGGTGGAGCCAGCGGCCAACACCAGGTCTGGTTTAAGCGAGACGATGCGCTCAATGCTCGGGTCCAAACCGCCGCCCACCACCGGGACGGACTGCACCGAAGCGGGCCAGTTGGAATAGCGGTCCACGCCCACCAAGCGCTCGCAACGGCCGAGCACACACACGGTTTCGGTGAGCGATGGCAACAGGCTGACGATGCGCTGCGGCGCAGCTGGAATGTGAATGGTCTGTTGGCGATCGTCGATCACGGTGGTGGCCGAGGCGCTCAGCGCGGTCCAAACCAGCAGGCACAACCAAAGCTCACGCATATTGGGCCTCCCATTGCGCAAAGCAGCGGTGCAACTGGGCCACCCCATCGGTCAGGGCCGCCGGTCCGGGCTGCAAGATATCGGCCGACTTGATCTCAAAGACCTGCGCGTGACGCACCGCGGGCACATCTTGCCAACCCGGGCGTGCTGCCACGTTCTCGGGGCGGAATTTTTTGCCACACAAAGAGCCGATGATGATGTCGGGCGCACGCTCGATGATGGTGGCCGCGTCGGCAATGATGCGGTCTTTGCCCATGGGCATGGCGGCGAGTTCGGGGAAGACATCGTCGCCACCGGCGATGGTGATCAATTCAGAGACCCAACGGATGGCGCTGATGTGCGGGCCATCCCATTCTTCAAAATACACACGCGGGCGTCGCTTGAAACGCGAGGCCCGCTCTGCGATGGCGTCAAGCTCAGCGCGGATGGCGGATAAACGCGCCATGCCCTGCTCGGCTTGTCCTACCATGGCCGCGACCTGGTAGAGCACGGACACGATCTCGTCCACGCTGCGTTGGTTGAACACCGTCACCTGCACACCCGCGCGGATGAGCGCCGCGGCAATGTCGGCTTGCAGGTCCGAAAACCCAAAGACCGCGTCGGGTTTCAGCGCCAAGATTTTGTCGATCTTGGCGCTCAAAAACGCACTGACCTTCGGTTTTTCTTCACGCGCTCGGCGAGGCCGGACTGTGTATCCCGAGATGCCCACGATACGCGCCTCTTCCCCCAGCAGGTAAAGCCACTCGGTCGTTTCCTCGGTGAGGCAGACGATGCGTTGGGGAAGAGCATTCAACATGCGTTTACTTGGGCTGGTATTGCAAGGTCACAAACACGCCGCGTGGTACTGCGTCATAACCATGAGCTAACTGGTATTTTTCGTTGAAAGCGTTTTCAACTTTGATTCGACCTGTCCACTCTGAGGTGAGCTTTTTGCTGGCGGTGAGGTTGACGACGGTATAGCTTGAATTTGTCAACGGCGCCCACGTAACTACGTGTGTGTCAGACCTTGCCCCTGACCAAATAACGTTAACACTCCAATCGATACGAGCAACATTGGTCGTCAAATCAAAAGATGCGTACTCTTTTGCCCGCCTAGCCAAGCGGGCATTGTTTACTGCATTTCTTGGGTCTTGTGAGACATAACTGGCTTTGTAGCCAACACTGTGGGCCAATCCCGCTAGACTGACTTCAACACCGCTATTTTTTGCTTTTGCGGTATTTGTCATAGGCCAACCAGTGATTAAGTTACTGGTTTTTGTATCAAAGTAAACGAGTTTGACCAAACCCAAACTTGAGAAATACTGTACACCCAGATCACTTCCCTTTTGCTCCTCAGGTTTTAAGTTTGGATTGCCGCCGTTTGGAACAAACAATTCAGCCGTATTAGGCACCCTAAATGATGTAGATTGCGTAGCTGTAATTTTTAAATTGTCAGTGAGGTGATAACCTGCACCCAATAACCAAGTTGTCTTGCTGTTTTTAATTGTTGAAGCAGCGGACTTTGCGGTGACACTGTCATGCCTTGCGTTAGCCTGATAGTCCAATGCACCAGCTCGTCCGCTATAGCCAACGTGAAAAGCATTAGAGTTGCGTTTATATTTGGTCAGTGATCCAGGAGTGCCTGATTTGAATGTTGCATCTACAGTATCGAGTCCGAAGGTTGCAGTGCCAGCGCCAAGCTTGTAAGAGTTTGACCAACCTAAAGAGAACTGCTCACCCTCGGATCTGGTGGTGTTTACAAAGCCAGCGCCCCTATTTTTAAATTGATCATATGAAAAGTTTGACTGAGTTAGCCCAACTCTGGATGTCCAGTCTTCATTGAATTTAAATCTTGAATAGATGGTGACATCATCTGATTTTGTTTTATCGTGATGAAGATCTGTTGGGGATTCGGACGCATTGTCATATTCTGCTCCGCTTTCAATCGCATTGGCTTGAATACCAAAAGCCAAGTCAGAGCTTACCGACCTCTCAAGGTTTACAAACAAGGCGTTGCGCTCGTAGCCGTCTTTATCTGGATTCGCTAAAGGTGCTTGAGTGACATTTTGCGCAGAGAAACCATCGGTATCGAAGCGGTTCACCGAAAAACCAGCCTTCCATCCATCTTGCTTGACTTGATAGCCAGCTGATGCATCCACCGTATTGCGCGAACCATAAGTCAAAGAGGCATTGCCACCAGTGGAATCAGCGCCAGCACGGGTGTAGATGTGAATCACACCGCCTGTAGCCGCCTCGCCATACAGAGCACTCATATTGCCTCGCAGTATTTCTACGCGCTCAATTTGACTTGGCGGAATATCAATAACCTTGACACCACCATAGTGGTCGGTTTGAACCCTCACACCATCAACAAACACCGCAACACTGCTACTGGCCTGCCCGCGCATAAAAATTGAGGCTACTGAACCCGGCCCACCATTTCGTCCAATCTCAACACCCGGCTGGCCTTGAATCAGGTCCACCAAGGTCGCCGCTTGCGAACGTTCAATCTCCTCACGTGTGATGACGGATGCAGACGGAATGACATCCGAGAGTTTTTGTTCTATGCGGGTGGCCGACACAACCACAGGATCCAGCTCAATTGTTTGAGCATGCAAGGAAGCGGCCACGGCCAAAGACAGAACGGACAGCGCAGGGGCGAACGCATGCGCGCGAAGGGATTTTTTCATGATGAATACCAACAGAATCACGCCCTCACCGCCTTCCCCGACAGTGCATGGGCTTTACAGCACGGCGTTTTGGGCGCAGTGCCACCTTGTTGGCCGGTATCCGGGCTGGCGGAAACGACCTCTGTCGCCTTCCCATGCGCTTGTTCAAGGCGCTCAGTGGCTTGTGTGACAGAAGCGGAGCCCAAGGGCTCGTCCGCTTGACCGTTGCGGGGGCAGCGCAGGTTGGGTGTTGCCGAGCGAGCGGCGCGACCTTCCTGCTTCCCGTTGAACTGCGGTGTGTGAACCACATCGCGAGCACCAACGGTGTGGATTGTAAATGCCCATGCCTTGCAACTTCCCTACAATAGCGAACAAATGTCAGATTCCAAGCCCATCGACCAAATCGCCGAACGTGTGGAGCGCTTGCTGCTCCGCCACGAAGAGTTGCAACGCACCAATGCCCTCCTGCAGTCACAGGTTCAAGACTTGCAGGCCGAACGTGACTTGCTCAAGTCTCGTCTCAACGCCGCTCGCATGCGCATCGATGCCTTGATCGAGCGCTTACCGACCCTGACCGATGGGACACCACCCAAGGACATTGAATGACCGCCGCCAAACCCGCCACGCAACAAGTTGAAGTTCAGATCATGGGGCAAAGCTACATATTGGCCTGCCCTGAAGGTGGTCAAGCCGCGCTGATGCAGGCGGTGGAACGCGTGGACGCGGCCATGTGCCGCATCCGCGATGCCGGCAAGGTCAAAGCACGCGACCGCATTGCCGTATTGGCTTCGCTGAACCTGGCGTTTGAGTTGGTGCAAATGGGCGTCAATGGTGTGAGTGCAGTAGCCCCAACCTCGGCCAGCCCATCCACCGACGGTGGCTCCGACACCCGTTTGGACGCCCTGCTCAGCCGCTTAGACCAAACCCTGGACGCCGACGGCCGGCTGATATGATCGCTGTCAGCCCTTGGGCTGAATCCAACGCATCACAAAATAGGCGGTGTAAAGCACGATGAGTGTGCCAGCGAAGTCGCCAACCGTCATGGGGACGATCGCGCTCATCCACTCGCGGTCATGCCTGACCCAATAAAACATGAGACTGTGCAGCAAGCTGCTGCACGCAGCGGCCAAGCCCGACAAACCCAAGAGTTGCCAACCGTTGAGCCCATTGAGGGCCGGTGTCAATTTAAACCAGCGGATGCCCAGCCACAAAGCCACAGCGGGTGCCACGGCGCTCATCGTGCTCAAGGCCAGTGCTTCAAACAATTGGTCACTCAACAAGGGAGCGTTGGTGATCATCGCGCCCAAGAACAAACCGCACACGCCACGGCCACCGAACAACAACACCGAGAGCACGCGGACCGCAGCGGGCAAAAAAATCCAACCCACATAGGCCGAGACCGTCAAAAATTCAAACCAATAGGCGTTGAGTTTGAACAAGGCCACCCACGTGAGTGCAACCCCACCCACGGGCAAGACCCAACTGGGTTTGAGAAAGTTGGGCATGCTCTGGGAAATTACGCTTGCTGAGTGGCTTTTTGCATGCAAGCACCCAGCTCACTGAAGTAACGCTGGGTGAGCGCCGTGGGGACGACGTACTTGACGCGGTAGTCAACTGAGTCGACCTGCAAGTCGATCAAACCTTTGCTGCGCATGGACTTGAGGCGGCGGTGCACCGTGGTGGCACTGGTGTCGTCGAGCAAGGCGGTCGCAGTCAACACCGTGATTTGCTTGTCTTGCGCCCAAGAGGCGGCCAAGACATTCAACAAACGCTCTTCCAATGCATCGATGCTCGGGAACACCGGCAGGGTGCGAACGGCCTGCATCAGGTTCAAAAAACGCAGGTACGAAGCCGAATGAGAAGATGGATTGTTCATGTCAATCATCTTATCTGATAACAAAATGACAGACAAAAAAATGCCCCACAAGGGGGCATTTTCATTTGGCGGAGCGAGAGGGATTCGAACCCTCGATGAGGCTCTACACCCCATACTCCCTTAGCAGGGGAGCACCTTCGGCCACTCGGTCATCGCTCCGAAGCTTCGCATTATGCCTCAATTACCGATGGTATCGGCCGCTTTGTCCAAATCAAATTCGCGGTGCAAAGCACGCACGGCCAGCTCCATGTATTTCTCATCGATCACCACCGACGTTTTGATTTCGGAGGTCGAAATCATCTGGATGTTGATGCCTTCGGTGCTCAAACACTTGAACATACGGCTGGCCACACCGACATGGCTGCGCATGCCGATGCCCACGATGCTGACCTTGCAAATCTTCGCGTCGCCCAAAACGTCGGCCGCGCCGAGTTTGGGCACCACCTTCGACTTGAGCAAGTCCATGGTTTTCTGGAAATCGTTGCGGTGCACCGTGAAGCTGAAGTCGGTCTTGCCGTCTTTGCTCAGGTTTTGAATGATCACATCGACTTCGATGTTGGCATCGGCCACAGCGCCCAAAATTTGGTAGGCAATGCCGGGGGTGTCGGGCACGCCCAACACAGAAATTTTGGCTTCGTCGCGGTTGAATGCGATGCCCGAAACGATGGCTTGTTCCATGTCTTCGTCTTCCTCAAATGTGATCAGGGTGCCAGAGCTGGCTTCTTCGTTCAAGTCGATGTCCCACGGCGTGAAGCTCGAGAGCACACGCAGCGGCACTTTGTATTTACCGGCAAATTCGACGGAGCGAATTTGCAGCACTTTGGAGCCCATGCTGGCCATCTCCAACATCTCTTCGAAGCTCACGCGCTCCAAGCGCTTGGCTTCGGGCACCACACGTGGGTCGGTGGTGTAGACACCATCCACGTCGGTGTAGATCAGGCACTCGGCGGCCTTGAGGGCCGCGGCCACGGCCACGGCCGAGGTGTCCGACCCGCCACGGCCGAGCGTGGTGATGTGGCCAGCGGGGTCCACACCTTGGAAGCCGGTGACGATGACCACTTTGCCGGCGTTGAGGTCGGCGCGCACGCGCACATCGTCGATCGACTCGATACGGGCTTTCGTGTAGGCACTGTTGGTTTTAATGGGCACTTGCCAACCCGCGTAGCTGATGGCTTCGATGCCTTCGGCTTGCAAGGCCACAGCCAACAAAGCTGACGATGCTTGCTCGCCGGTGGCGGCCAAGGCGTCGAGTTCGCGGCTGTAAGCCGTGCCAGGTTGGGTGGGGGCCAATTCTTTGGCCAAGGCGAGCAAGCGGTTGGTCTCGCCGCTCATGGCGCTGGGGACCACCACCATTTGGTGACCGGCCCGGTGCCATTTGGCCACGCGTTTGGCCACGTTGCGGATACGTTCGGTGGACCCCATGGAGGTGCCGCCGTACTTGTGAACTATCAAAGCCATGGGGAAATGTCTGCTGATAAGAGGGTTTGCGCCGCCAAAATAGCCAGCGGCGCAGCTGCAAAGCCCAACAATTATAGGGGCGCTGTGTATTGCAAAAGCTGACCGCGACGCTCCACCAGCCCAGGACCCACCTTCAACGCAATGCGGTGTCCGCGCGTGGTACACGCTTGAATTTGCACCAACAAGGCCTTGAGCTGTGCTTGGCTGGGAGCCACCGAGTGGTCGGTGCGCAGCCAATATCGAACCACGTTGCTTTGACGTGCGAGCGACAAGGCTTGCAAACCAGAAATGCGAGGTGGCACACCCACGGTCTGCAAATCGATTTGAGCCAACTCATCCAGGAGGCTTTGGGCTTGGGCCGCGTGTTCGGCGCTGCGCGCCACGGTGCTGGCATAAGCCGGAAAATCCCGCCGCCAAGCTTGCAACAAACCTTGCCGAATGCGGTTGCGGGTGAACGCGATGTCGTCGTTGGTGGGATCATGAACGACCGCAACCCCCTGCTCCGCCAACCAATCCCTCAAGTCCAGCGGGTCCACCGACAAGATGGGGCGGGCCAAGCGCACGCCGTGTCGCTCAAGGTTCACGGGCATGGCAGAGAGTCCCGGTAAGCCCGCGCCTCGGCTCAAAGCCAACATGAAGGTTTCGACCTGATCGTCCGCGTGGTGACCCAGCAGCACGACAGAGGCCCCGACGGTTGCGGCCAAATCGGCCAACGCGCGGTAACGCCCTTCGCGGGCGGCGGCCTCGGGGCTTTCGCCAGCGGCATGTTGGGCTTGAATGTGTGCGACGTGGCAAGGCACGCCCCAATGTTGGCAATGCGCCTGCACATGGGCTTCAAAACCATCGGCCGCGGCCTGCAAGCCGTGGTGCACGTGCAGGGCGACCACACCGCCCGGCCAACGCTCATGCGCGGCCAAGAGCAGCGCCGTCGAATCGGCCCCGCCGCTGAAAGCCACTGCCACGGGAAGTTGAAATGGATGGGCCGCATCGACCCAAGCGGCCAAGGCCGCCGCGCAGGGGTTGGGGCGCTGGCCCACCTCAGCGCTTGGCGTCGGCTTTGGTGTCGGTGAAGCGGCCATAGCTGTTGAGGCGCGCGTGGCGGCGCTCGATCAGCTCTTTGACCTTGAGATCGGCCACTTGGCGGTACGCCTCGGTCAGCGCGCGCTTGAGCTGGGCGCCCATTTGCGCGTGGTCGCGGTGAGCGCCACCCACGGGCTCGCTCACGATCTTGTCGACCAAGCCCAGCGCCTTGAGGCGGTGAGCGGTGATGCCCAAGGCTTCGGCAGCGTCTTCGGCGCGTTCGGCGGTTTTCCACAAAATCGAAGCGCAACCCTCGGGGCTGATGACCGAGTACACCGAGTACTGCAGCATCAGCACCTGATCGGCCACAGCAATGGCCAAAGCACCGCCCGAGCCCCCTTCACCGATGATGGTGGAGATGATGGGCACTTCGAGCTGGGCCATTTCAAAGATGTTGCGCCCAATGGCCTCAGACTGGCCGCGCTCTTCGGCGTCGATGCCAGGGTAAGCGCCAGGTGTGTCCACAAACGTGAACACGGGCAATTTGAATTTTTCGGCCAGTTTCATCAAACGCAAGGCTTTGCGGTAACCCTCGGGCTTGGTCATGCCGAAGTTGCGCAGGCCACGCTCTTTGGTGTCGCGGCCTTTTTGGTGGCCCAAGACCATGCAGGGCTGGCCATTGAATCGGGCCAGACCGCCCACAATGGACAGGTCGTCCGCAAAGTGGCGGTCGCCGTGCAGTTCCACGAAGTGCGTGAAGACCTCTCGCACCACGTCCAGGGTGTAGGGACGGTCTTGGTGGCGCGCGATCTTGGTGATCTGCCAAGGCGTGAGGTTGCTGTAAATGTCTTTGGTCAGCTGCAGGCTTTTGGCCGACAGTTGGTCGATCTCGTCGGTGATGTCCACAGCCGACTCGCTCTGCACATAACGCAACTCTTCAATTTTGGACTCCAACTCCGCGATGGGTTGCTCGAAATCCAGAAAATTCTTCTTTGACAAAACACTCTCCTGAGGATGTTCGTGGTCTCGGTGGTTGACCTGGCCACGAATCAATAGGCGACTGGCACGGGGTCCAGCGAGCGCCAAATATACCAAGTTGCCACGCTTCGGTACGGGGCCCAGGGGGCGGCCACCTCTCTGGCGTCGCTGCGGCTGACCGGTTCGCCGGAGAAATAGCAACGACTGATGCCGTTGATCAAGCCCACATCGTCCAGGGGCAAGACGTCTGGGCGCATCATGTGAAAAATGAGAAACATCTCAGCCGTCCAGCGGCCAATCCCACGAATGGCCACCAACTCAGCGATGATGGCCTCGTCGTCCATATCCACCCAAGCGGCTTCGTGGACTTGGTTGTTGGCAAAATGCAGTGCCAAATCCACCAAGTACTCAACCTTGCGGACCGACAAACCGGCAGCACGCATGTCGTCGACCTTGAGTTTGAGCACATGGCCTGGGGTCATGGTTTTGGGCAAAACGGCGAAACGGTCCCAAACGGATTGAGCGGCCTTGACCGAAATTTGTTGCCCCACAATGCTGCGTGCCAAGGTCACGAAGGCGTCGCCACGCGACTGCAAACTCACACCGGGGTATTGCGGGATCAGGTTTTTCATGACCCGGTCGCGCTTCATGAGGTGTTTACAGGCCTCGGCCCAGTAATCGGGCGTGGTCGTCGACTTCGGCACGGCGGACATCACAGCCGCTCCCATGTCGTGCCTTGTGGGCCATCTTTAAGCGCCACCCCTTGGGCCAGCAACTGCTGGCGCACCGCGTCGGCTTGGGCAAAGTCTTTGGCGGCCTTGGCCGCTTGTCGCTGCTCGATCAAAGCTTGGATCGCGGCTTCGCTCAGAGCCCCCTCAACCGCCCCGCCCTGAAGCCAAGTTTGGGGATCGTTTTGCAGCAGGCCCAAAACCGCGCCGAGTGCTTTGAGCAAACCAGCGACTTCTGGGTCACGCGTGCGGTTGGCTTCGGACGCCAAATCGAACAAAACGGCCATCGCCTCGGGTGTACCAAAGTCATCGTTCATCGCCGCGGCAAAACGCTGGGCCGCTCCTTGGCTCCAATCGATGCTCACCACCACCGGTGGCACGGCTTGTAAGCAGGTGTAGAGGCGGCGCAGCGCGGTGCGGGCGTCGTCCAAATGGGCGTCGCTGTAATTCAGGGCGCTGCGGTAGTGGGTGCGGATGATGAAGTAACGCACAGTCTCGGGGTCGTAACGCTCCAAGACCTCACGGATCGTGAAGAAGTTGCCCAAGCTCTTGGACATTTTCTCGTTGTCCACGCGCACAAAACCGTTGTGCATCCAAACACGCGCCAAAGGCTGACCGCTGGCGCCCTCGGACTGGGCGATTTCGTTTTCGTGGTGAGGAAACTGCAGGTCGGCGCCGCCACCGTGGATGTCAAAACTCTCGCCGAGCATTTCGCAGCTCATGGCGGAGCATTCGATGTGCCAACCCGGGCGGCCCGTGCCGTAGTCGCTGGCCCATTGGGCTTCGGCGGGCTCATCGGCCTTGGCAGCCTTCCACAAAACGAAATCCAGCGGGTCTTGTTTGCCATCGTTGACGGACACGCGCTCGCCGGCACGCAACTCGTCCAAAGACTTGCCCGACAACTTGCCGTAGCCATCGAACTTGCGCACGGAGTAATTCACATCGCCGTTGCCCGAGCGGTAAGCCAAGCCTTTGGCTTCCAAGCGGCCAATCAGGGACAGCATCTGTGGCACGTACTCGGTGGCTCGGGGCTCGTGGGTGGGCCGCTCAATGCCCAAAGCATCGGCATCTTGGTGCAAAGCCTCGACCATGCGGTTGGTCAAGGCGGTGATGGTTTCACCGTTTTTCAACGCTCTGGCAATGATTTTGTCGTCAATGTCGGTGACGTTGCGCACATAGGTCACGCGGTAACCGCAGGCCTTGAGCCAGCGCTGCACCACATCAAAGGCCAGCATGGAACGGGCGTGGCCCAGGTGGCAAAGGTCGTACACGGTCATGCCACAAACATACAGGCGGACGTGGCCATCTTGCAGGGGCGAGAAAACCTCTGCCCGCTTGGACAGGGTATTGAAAATGCGAAGGGTCATTTAGGGGAGAAAACGGTATGCGGTGTCTCACTGAGCGGGTTTCTGTGCAGGTGCCCCCCTCAGATACAATGGTCCAGTATAGCCAGCCCAAGACCTCTGGCGGTGAAAAATTGCCACAGATGACCTCCCCAACACACACCCACATACCCACCCGATTGCTGAAACTGACCTTGGTGGGTTGGGCGTTGGTGTTGGCATCTGTTTCAGCTTGGTCTCAGGCGGACCCCTACGCACGCGTCAACCAATTGCTGCGCGCAAAACAATTCACGCAAGCCTTGAACACCGCCAATGGCCACCTGGCCAACAACCCCAGAGACCCACAAATGCGGTTGTTGCTGGGGGTCGCACACGCCGAAAACGGGGATTTGGGCCAGGCCAAAGCGGTGTATTTGGCGCTGACCCAAGAGTTTCCCGAGCTGCCCGAACCCCACAACAACTTGGCCACAATTTATGCCCAAGAAGCCGAGTTCGGCTTGGCTCGCGAGTCTTTGGAAATGGCCATCCGCCTCAACCCTCGGTATGCGGTCGCACACGAAAATTTGGGTGATGTCTACGTCCGTCTGGCCCGCGAATCGTATGCCCGGGCCGCCTCACTGGACCGCAATGCCGTGACCATTGGCCCCAAACGCATACAACTCGAAACCGTCCTGCGCCCACCCGCTCCCGCCACCACACCCAAACAACCATGAACAAACGACAGATCCTCGGCCTGTTGGCCATGAGCGCCCTGCTCAATCTGCCATTGGCGCAGGCCCAAAACGCACCCAAGGTCACCTTGGAAACTTCCATGGGCACTGTGGTGGTGCAGCTCGACCCCGCCAAAGCACCGCTGAGCGTGGCCAACTTCCTGCAATATGTGAACGACGGCCATTACAACGGCACGGTTTTTCACCGCGTCATCCCCAACTTCATGGTCCAAGGTGGTGGTTTTACCGCTGATAACCGACAAAAACCGACCCGTGCGCCCATCGCGATCGAGTCCAACAACGGGTTAAAAAACACCCGTGGCACCATCGCCATGGCCCGCACCATGGACCCCAATTCGGCCACTGCTCAATTTTTCATCAATGTGGTGGACAACGATTTTTTGAATTACCGCGCGCCCACCACGCAAGGGTATGGTTACGCCGTGTTTGGCCAAGTCATCAAGGGCATGGAGGTGGTCGATAAGATCCGCGCCACGCCCACTGGGCCACAAGACCGCCCTCTCGCCCCCGTCACCATTTTGAAAGCCACCTCGGAGAAATGAACATGGCCAACCCCCAAGTCGAATTGCACATCGCCGGTTTCGGCACCATCACCTTGGAGCTGGACGCCGACAAAGCCCCCGCCTCGACCGCCAACTTCTTGGCTTATGTGAACAAGGGTCACTACGACAACACGATTTTTCACCGTGTCATCCCAGGCTTCATGATCCAAGGTGGCGGTTTTGAGCCCGGCATGAACCAAAAGGCCACCGATGCCCCGATCAACAACGAAGCCAACAACGGCTTGAAAAACAACAACTACACCGTGGCCATGGCGCGCACCAGCGACCCCCATTCGGCCACAGCGCAGTTCTTCATCAACGTGGCCGACAACGGCTTTTTGAACCACACCGCACCCAGCATGCAAGGTTGGGGCTACGCCGTGTTTGGCCAAGTGGTCAAGGGCACCGAAGTCGTTGACCAAATCAAAGCGGTGAAGACCAGCCGCAAGGGTTACCACGATGACGTGCCCGTGAGCGACGTGGTGATCGAAAAAGCCGTCGCTCTCTAAGACCTGAACCACCGCACCATGCCCGACGCACAGCCCGCGGCCACTTGGCCCGAACTGTTGGCGCCCGGCGCTTGGCGCAGCGTGGACTTCATCTCGGACCTGCACCTGCAGCCCAGCGAGCCCGCCACGTTTGATGCTTGGCGGGCTTTTTTGCGTGGCGAGGTCGCTGGCGCACCCGACGTCAGCCCGGTGGCCGATGCCCTCTTCATCTTGGGCGACCTGTTCGAGGTTTGGGTGGGCGACGACGTGCTCGACAGCGACGACCCCGCTGCCCCGTTTTGGCGAGCTTGCGCCGATGCCATCGCCGAGCGGGCTCGCCTGACGCCCGTATTTTTCATGGCCGGCAACCGCGATTTTTTGATCGGACCCGTCGCCAGCGAGCGCATGGGCTGGCAGGTCTTGAGCGACCCCACGGTCTTGCAACTGGGCCAACATCGCACACTGCTGAGCCACGGCGACGCTTTGTGTGTGGACGACACCGACTACCAAGCGTTCAGAAAGACCGTTCGTCAAAGCGTTTGGCAGCGGGATTTTTTAAGCCAATCCTTGGCCGATCGCCTGAAGGTAGCGCGCGACTTGCGCGAACGCAGCCAAGCGCGTAAAGATGCAATGGGAAGCGACCCCAGCTTGTGGGCCGATGTGGACCACGCTGCCGCAGCACAGTGGCTGAAACAAGCCCGCGCCCATCGTCTGATCCACGGCCACACGCACCGCCCAGGTCACCACAAATGGAGGGATGGCTTGGAGCGTGAGGTCTTGAGCGATTGGGAGCTGGGCAGCACGCAGCCCCGCAGTGAGGTGTTGCGCCTGCACGTGAGCGGCACGCTCACGCGTTGGCAGCCCCAAGCGATTTAACGCTTGAGCAAGACCTTGAGGGCGGCTTGCAAACGGCGGGCTTGCGACGCGTCGTGCGCTTGTGCCAACACCTTGGCAACGTCCTGCGCCCAGGTTTGTGCCGGTGGTGCGTCGTTGCGACGGGTGAGCAGCTGCAACTGCAATTGACGGCGTGCATCCAACGCCTCGGCGGGCGTGGGCACTTCAGCGGCCATTTCCACACGCAACAAGGCGGTGGCATCGGCACTGGCCGGCGCCGAACCCAAGGCTTGCGCCCATGCAGTGCGGGTGGCGGCGTTCACGCGCTGACCCAAAGCTTGTGCCGTGGGCAAGGCGTCCACTTGGCGCTGCTCCCAGGCGCTGAGCAACTGGGTCAAAACCTCGCCGTGGGCCATGGCGGCCAAGCGGCGCATCTGCTGATCGGCCATCTCCAAGGCTTGGCGTTGGGCACGAAACGCGGTGTCGCCCAAACGGGGACCTCGGGGGGCACGCTCTTCGCGTGCACCAAAACGACCTTCGTCGCGGCGACCGTCGCGTGGTGCGCCGAATTTGTCGTCGCGGCGAGGCGCACGGGCGCGGTCCACCGCCGCCGTGGCGGTGCCTTTGGTTTGTCCGGGTCGGTCATCACCACGCACGGCCACCAATTTTTTGGGGGCTGGCGCGGGGGCTGCAGGTGCGACTGGCGCTGGGGCCTCGGCGGGCACCACGGCATCGGTCGCTTCAGCAGCTTCGGATACTTCGGTACTGGTGGCCTCGGCCTCTACCTTAGCTGCAGCGGGTGCAGCCGGCGCAGGCATGGCTTGACTCAATGCATGGAGTGCGGCCACCGCTTGGGCAATCGCCGAGGCGTCACCGGCGTCACACGCGGCTTGAACGGCTTGAGAAGCTTCGACAACGCGGCGGTCGTGTTCGCTCAAGGCTTCGGGAGCGGGTGCCCGTGAACTGGTTTTGCGAGAAAACGCTTCATCCAAAGGCTGGCGGAAAGCGTCCCACAGCTTTTGTTCGTGCTTGCGGTCGAGCGAAATGGTTTGGGCATCGGCTTGCCAACGTTGCTGAAGCGCTTTGACCGCGGCCACCCGCAAGACTGGCTCAGCAGCCAAGGCCTTGGCTTCTTCGATCATGGCTTGGCGTCGCGCCAACGCTTGGTCTTGGGCCACTTGCAAAGGACCATGGGCCTCGTGCATCAGGGTCTTCCACTGGGGCTGAATGGCGGCAAAGGCCTTTTCGCCCATGTGACCCGCGTTGCGCCAACGTTCAGCGAAGGCGTGCAGATCGCGGGCTTGTTGTTTCCAATCTTGCTGATCAGCGTGGCTGACCATCCAAGCGCGTACCTCGTCCATCAAGGCTTGGCGTTGGGCTTTGGTTTGTTCGGACTGCTCTTTGACTTGCTTGAGCCAAGCGTCCACCCATTGGTGTAACTCCACACACGCCGCATCGAAAGCCTTGAACAAGGTGGCGCCGGGCAGCGCGCCATGGGCCGAGTCGGCCCGTTTCCATTGTTCTCGCAGTCCGCGCAACTGCTCTTGCAGTTTGCGACCACCCAAACGCTTGCCCTCTGGCGCGGCCAACATGGCTTGGGCTTGATCCAATAAAGCTTGGTGCGTGAGCACCTCTGCCGTTTTAGGACTGGCTTTGGGACTGGGCTTGGCAGCCCCTTCCGTGGCGGGCTTGCTGGGTGTGTCGCCTTGTCGCGCCGTTTGGATTTGTTCAGCCCAAACCGGTACCGCGGGCAGCGGTGCCTGTGGATCGGTACTGGCGGCTTGGGTTTGCGCCAACGCCGCGCCAAAGGCTTCCCAGACCAGCTGCAACTGAACCTGTGCAGAGGTCAACATCTGGGGAAATTTGGGCGCCAAGGCCGGCCAAGCATCTTGGTCGAGCAAGGTTTTGGACTGGTTTTGCCAATGGGCCACATCCGATTCCAATGCCGCCATGCTGCTCATGGCGTCCTGCCATGGCTTGGTCGACAGCACCTCGATGCGCTGGGCAATCAGCACCGACGCCTCTCGTTCAACCTGAATGCGGTGCTCCAAATCTTCAATCGCCTTGATGCGGTTGACCAAGGCTTGGCGGCAGCTGGCCAAAGGTTCACGAGACAAAGCCGCACCCGCTTTGGCGGCATCGCGCTGCCAAGCTTGGGCTTGCTGAACGTCGAACGGGCTTTGGGTCAGCAGCTGTTGTGCTTTGTCGGCCCAGACCTGTTGCATGTTGTCGGGCGTTTGAGCGGAATCTTCGGGGAGGTTGTTGGTGTTCACAAGCGGTCGAATCGGTCGGTGGAGGATGGGCGTACCCAAGCAAAGGTGGCTATTGTCGCCGCTGGCAAGCCCAAATGACGGCTTTGAGCGTGCTTTTTCTCCGACACATTGGCCGCGAATTGTCGGTTTTTTAGGTCTGAGACTCCAATAGCACCACTATTCGGTTCGGCAATTTTTGCAATTCTCTCGCTCAGTGGGAATACCCGATACCCATTTCACCTCCTCTGGGACATTCCTTGAAAGTATTCATATTTCAGGAGAAAACCCGTTCAGCATCGACAAACATCTCAATTTATTATTCTTAATGAATCTTAAGAAATTTAAAAACCATGATTTTTAGAATTTTCAAACACCTACGATGCGCCCAGTTCTTTGGATTGGGGTGACCTAAAACAAAGCCGCCATTCTCAACGATGGCTTGCCCTGCAAAGAGGAGATCTTGCATGACAACCGAACTCAACTCGACCGCTCAGCGTGATGACTGGCGAAGCATCGCCAAGCGCCCAATGACGCGTTGGCTCGCCAGCGCCCTGACCATCGCCTTTGTGCTGGTCTTGGGCATGCGCCAATCGGGTCATTTCGAACAACAAGCCTTGGCTTGGTTACAAGCGCGACAAGCCCAAGCCCAAGATGCCTTTGGCTTGGCCGGCGTTTCAGCCGAAGCCTCGCTGACCGAGCCCCAAGCACGCGTGGTGTCTTGGCTCAGCCGCAAATACCGCGTGGCACCAGAACCTCTGACCGCCATCGTGATGGAAGCGTACGAGTTGGGTGCCAAGAAAGGCTTGGATCCTGCCTTGATATTGGCGGTGGCCGCGAATGAGTCGCGATTCAACCCCTTGGCACAAAGCCCTGCGGGTGCTCAAGGCCTCATGCAGGTCCTGACCCGAGTACACACAGAAAAATTTGACCAGCATGGTGGGACTGAGCAGGCCTTTGACCCTTTGGTCAACTTGCGCGTGGGGTCCAAGATCTTGCAGGACAGCATTCGCCAAGCCGGTTCCATCGAGGGCGGTTTGCGTCAATACGTGGGCGCAGTCAAAACCGATGGTCGTGACTACATCATCAAAGTCGTGGCCGAGCAATTGCGCCTGCACAGCGTGATGGCGGGCAAGAGCACCTCTTTCCAAGCCATGCCCGATGGTATGCCCGATTTCTCTGAGCCAGAAGCCGATCTGGTGGCCACCATCGACGAAATTGACCTCTGAACGGCTCAGTTACACTCCCACTTGCACGCAACTGGCGATAGGCGACCACCCTTTCGGGTGGTGGCTGACGTGGCCCCCCAAGTCGACCTTGGGACAACCACTGGGAAGCGTGCCGCTCGCCATGAGCGTTTAGCCGTTCGCCTGGGCAGCCCTTGTCATCCATGCCAAGGTTCCATCATTTGAAGGACTGCCATGTACCACCGCAACACACTCATTGAACAAACCGATCCCGAGCTGTTCGCCGCCATCCAAGCCGAGAACGCCCGCCAAGAGCACCACATCGAGCTGATCGCCAGCGAGAACTACGCCTCGCCCGCCGTCATGGCCGCCCAAGGCAGCCAGCTCACCAACAAATACGCCGAAGGCTATCCCGGCAAGCGCTACTACGGTGGCTGCGAATTTGTCGACGTGGCCGAGCAACTGGCCATTGACCGCGTGAAGCAATTGTTTGGCGCCGAAGCTGCCAACGTGCAACCCCACTGCGGTGCATCGGCCAACGAGGCGGTGTTCCTCGCCTTCTTGAAGCCCGGCGACACCATCATGGGCATGAGCTTGGCCGAAGGCGGCCACCTGACCCACGGTATGCCGCTGAACATGTCGGGCAAGTGGTTCAACGTCGTGTCTTATGGCCTGAACGCCAAAGAAGAAATCGACTACGACGCCATGGAAGCCAAGGCGCGTGAAACCAAGCCCAAGCTGAGCATTGCCGGCGCATCGGCCTACTCGCTGCACATCGACTTCGCACGCTTTGCCAAAGCGGCCAAAGAAGTCGGCGCCATCTTTTTGGTCGACATGGCCCACTACGCCGGCCTGATCGCCGCAGG
>JACCDH010437043.1_pt1 | contig 98277 bp, 92 predicted proteins | sample 7442481 | NCBI WGS metagenome assembly JACCDH01 (sample SAMN15323433, study PRJNA562643) | freshwater metagenome | isolation source: river surface water | place: USA:Blue River Watershed | collected 2017-08-15 | reverse complement strand
GTTGAAGGCGGCCACCGACAAGGCAAAGCGCAGCTTATCGCTCAACTTGCCGCTGGCTTTGAGCTCAGCGATCACGTCGGCGTATTGACTGGCGTCGGTCACCACGCCCACGTCTTTCCAGTTCTTGGCGGCAGAGCGCACCATGGCGGGGCCGCCGATGTCAATGTTCTCGATCGCGTCGGCCAGCGTGCAACCGGGCTTGGCCACGGTGGCTTCGAATGGGTAGAGGTTGACGATCAACAAATCAATCGTGTCGATGTGGTGCGCTTTCAAAGCCGCCATGTGCTCGGGCGTGTCGCGGCGCGCCAGCAAGCCACCGTGCACTTTGGGGTGCAGGGTTTTCACACGGCCATCCAGCATTTCGGGAAAGCCGGTGACCTCGGCCACTTCGGTCACGGGCAAGCCTTGTTCGGCCAGCAGTTTGGCGGTGCCGCCGGTGGAGATCAAACCCACGCCCAAGGCGTGGAGTTGCTGGGCGAATTCGACGATGCCGGTTTTGTCGGAGACGGAGATCAGGGCGCGCATGTTGGTCATGGTTTCCAAAAAATAAAAAATCAATCGATGAGGCCGTGCTCAAGCAGCTTTTTGCGCAAAGTGTTGCGGTTCAAGCCCAACCACTGCGCGGCGCGCGACTGGTTCTGGTCGGCTTTGGCCATCACCACTTCCAACAAAGGCGCTTCAACGGCTTTGATGAGCATGTCGTGCAGGTTGGTGGGTTCACTCTCGCCCAAAACCTCAAAATACGTTTCCAGGCTGTTGCGCACGCTGTCGTGCAGGTATTGGGTACTCATGCGGCCAACTTCCAGTTCAAATGTTCTAGGGGATCGCCGTGGGCGCTGGGGGCATCCAAGCCCGCCTGCCAGGCGTCAAAGCTCTCGGTCACGCTGCGCAGTTGGGCTTCGCAGCTGTCCAAGGTGTTGATGTGTTGACGAAAGCGCTCGGCCGCATCAGGCACCAAACCCTCGGGCAAAGGCAATTCGTCCACGTACCAACCGAGGTGTTTTCGGGCGCTGCGCACGCCGGTGTACTCGCCGTACAGCGCGTAGTGCTCGTGCAGGTGCTCGATGAGCCAGCTGCGGATCTCAGCCAAGGTGGGCGGTGGCAGGTGCTCGCCCGTTTCGATGAAATGGGCGATTTCCCGAAAAATCCACGGCCGCCCTTGTGCCGCACGGCCCACCATCACAGCATCGACCCCTGTTCGCGCCAGCACATCGCGGGCCACCTCAGGGCTGTGGATATCGCCGTTGGCCACCACGGGTATGCGCAGCAGCGACTTGATGTGGGCCACGGTCTCATGTTCGGCTTGGCCTTGGTAGCCTTGCTCGCGGGTGCGTCCGTGCACCGTGAGCATGGCAATGCCAACGTCTTGTGCGGCCACAGCCAAGACCGGCGCGTTGCGCGCCGAAGCACACCAGCCGGTGCGCATTTTTAAAGTCACGGGCACGCCGTGGGGCGCAGCGGCCTGCACCACCGCCTCGACGATCTGCAGGGCCAGGGTTTCGTCTTGCATGAGGGCCGAACCGGCCCACTTGTTGCACACCTTCTTGGCCGGGCAGCCCATGTTGATGTCGATGATTTGTGCGCCGCGGTCGATGTTGTATCGCGCCGCGTCGGCCATCATCTGCGCGTCGGTGCCGGCGATCTGCACGGCGATCGGCACGGTCTCGCCATCGTGGTTGGCGCGGCGCGAGGTCTTGAGGCTTTTTTGCAAATCCGGGCGCGAGGTGACCATTTCGCTCACGGCATAGCCCGCGCCCAGCCGTTTGCACAGGGTGCGAAAAGGCCGATCGGTCACGCCGGCCATGGGCGCGACGAAGTACCGATTGGGCAAGGAATAGGGCCCGATGTGCATGGGAGTGGGAGAATGGTCAGAAGAGCGCGGGAGGGGCATTGTAACTGCCTACTTTTTCAGCAAACCAACAACACCTGTCATCCCCATGCAAGAAACCCTCATGAGTTGGCTCCACGTCTTGGCCTTGCCCGAAGTGGGGCTGTCCACGGTGTTTGTGGTGGCGTTCATCTCGGCCACACTCTTGCCGATGGGGTCAGAGGCGGTGGTGTTCGGCATGGTCACGCTGCAGCCCGAACTCTTTTGGGTCACGGTGCTGGTGGCCACGGCGGGCAACACCTTGGGTGGTGCGGTGAGTTGGTGGATGGGCTGGGGGGCACACCACGCGGTGGACAAGGTGCGCGGCGCTCGCAGCGAAGCCCAAGCCCTGCAATGGTTGCGCCGGTGGGGCCCCAAAGCCTGTTTGCTCAGTTGGCTGCCCATCGTGGGGGACCCACTGTGCGCGGTGGCCGGCTGGCTCAAGTTGCCGTTTTGGCCGTGTGTGGCGTTCATGGCGGTGGGCAAATTCGCCCGCTACGTGATCATGACCGGCGCCTTGGTGTGGGCGGTGCCCACCGATTGGTTGCCCTGAAGCGCTTCAGAAGCGTTCGTGCAAGAGCAAAAAGCGCCACTGAGCTTCGGGCAAGGGCGTGAGGCTCAAGCGGCCCACGCGCAAGCGGCGCAAGCCCGTGAGCGACAGGCCCGCGCGCTCGGCCAGGTGAGCGACTTGTCCATCGAGGTAGCCTTTGATGGCCAAGCGCAAGCGCCATTCGCTTTGCCAACTCGCCCGCGCTTTGGGCACGGCCGTGCCGTCCACGAACACCACCTTGCCCAAGGACTGCAGCACCGCCTCGCGGCGGTCGGCGTCTTGCAAGGCGGGGTCTTGGGCGACTTCGGCCAACCACTCGTGTTCAACCGCATCGCTGGCGTCGCTGAGCTTGCGCGCCACGCCAGGGTTTTGCGTGAGCACCACCAAGCCACTGGCTTTGGGGGCCAAGCCCGCGGCGATTTGCAGTTGCTGGGCGTGTGCTTTGAGCCAACGCACACCGGAGCGGTCGCCCGACCAGCGTTGGGCCGAGCCCAGGTGTTGCAAAGCCCAAGGCACCGGAACCTCGCCCTCAGGCATGGCCACGCCCGCCGGTTTGTGCCAAAGCAAGGTCATGGAGGCCAAGGCCTCCAAGCGGGCCTTGGGATCAACCTCGACCACATCGCTGTCGCTCACGCGGCTCTGTGGCGCTTCTTGCAGCTGGCCATTCACACGGACCCAACCGCCGGTGATGTAGTTCTCGGCGTCGCTGCGCGAGCAAGCCAATTGCGAGGCCACGCGTTTGGCCAAGCGGATCGGCTCTTGCCCCTTGGGTTCGACCATGCTCAGGAGCTGAACAAGAAGTTCATCACGTCGCCGTCTTTGACCACGTACTCCTTGCCTTCGGCGCGCATCTTGCCCGCGTCTTTGGCGCCCTGCTCGCCTTTGAAGGCGATGAAGTCGTCAAACGCGATGGTCTGGGCACGGATGTAGCCTTTTTCAAAGTCGGTGTGGATCACCCCCGCGGCTTGGGGGCCGGTGTCGCCGACGTGGATGGTCCAGGCGCGTACCTCTTTCACGCCCGCGGTGAAGTAGGTTTGCAAGCCCAAGAGCTTGTACGCGGCGCGGATCAAACGGTTCAAGCCAGGCTCGTCTTGGCCCAGTTCCTTCAAAAACTCCAAGCGGTCGGCGTCTTCCATCTCGGACAACTCGGCTTCGATCTTGGCGCAAATGGCCACCACGGGGGCGTTTTGTTTGGCGGCAAATTCCTTCAAGCGGTCCAAGAAGGGGTTGTTCTCGAAACCATCCTCGGCCACGTTGGCCACAAACATGGCGGGCTTGGCGGTGATGAGGAAGAACTGTTTGAGTTCGGCACGTTCTTCTTTGCTGAAGTCGATGGTGCGCACCGGCTGCGTGTCGTTGAGCGCGGCTTGGCACTTCTCCAAAATCGCCATCTGTTTGGCGGCTTCTTTGTCGCCCGAGCGCGCGATTTTGCTCACGCGGTGAATGGCTTTTTCCACCGCGGCCAAGTCGGCCAAGCACAGCTCGGTTTGAATCACTTCGATGTCGGCAATCGGGTCGACCTTGTTGGCCACGTGAATGACGTTGGGGTCTTCAAAGCAGCGCACCACGTTGACGATGGCGTCGGTTTCGCGGATGTGGGCCAAGAACTTGTTGCCCAAGCCTTCGCCGGTGCTCGCACCGGCCACCAAACCGGCGATATCGACAAACTCCACGATGGCAGGCACGATGCGCTCGGGCTTCACGATCTCAGAGAGTTGGGCCAAGCGGGGGTCGGGCACTTCCACCACACCGGTGTTGGGCTCGATCGTGCAAAAGGGGTAGTTCTCAGCGGCAATGCCGGCTTTGGTCAGGGCGTTGAAGAGGGTGGACTTGCCGACGTTGGGCAAACCCACGATGCCGCATTGGAGGCTCATGGCAGGGCTTTCTGGATCTGGGGGAAAGCCGCCATTCTAAAGGTGAGGGCTTCAATCGAAGCGCCAGTCCCCGTGCAGCGACTGCCCCAAGCGCAAGACCGCGCCGGCGCCGGCGCGCACCACCACGTTCATGCCGAAGGTGATGGCGCCCTTTTGCTTCAGGTCCACCCGGTAGGTTTGCAAAGTGTCGCCCACGGCGGGGCTGGACAGCGCGGTGTCGGGGTCGATGTTGGGCATGGGGCAGCGACCGCAGGGCTTGACCGCCTCCAACTCGACCCGGGCCGATTCGGTGTGCACCGCCATCAGACCCACCCGGTCTTCGTCGTGGGCCTCGACCCCGGCCAAAACGATGTTGGTACGAAAGCGGCGCATGTCCACCGCCGCATGACCCGCCGAGCCCAGCCGCTCGTTCAATCCGTCCAAAGACGCCTGGCTCGCCACCAAGATAGAAAAACCATCGGCAAACTGGGTCGTGGCCTCGCGCTCGCCAGTCCAGCGGCGGTCGCTCACGCGGCGCGCTTGTGAATCAAAGCGGACCAAACGCAAACGCCCCAGCGCCGGGTCGCCTTCGGGGTTGAGGCACTGGCTGAACCAGTCCGCGGCCGCCTCGCCCATGTCGTGCGCCGCCACCTCGTCGTCCCACACGCGCACGCGCAGCGGCTGGGCCACCGAGCCCCAGTCCACGCTCAAGTCCGGCATACCCGGAGCGCGCACCACGAGCTGGCGCGAAGGTGTGACGGTGGGTTGAATCAAGGCCATGCGCGGGCATTCGCGCTGGCTCAAGAAGTCGCCGTGCGCATCGACCACCATCCAAGTCCGGTCATGCAACAACCCATCTTCGGTCAGTTCGGCCTGCGTCAGCGACACCCCCGCACACGACTTGATGGGGTAGATCCAGAGCTGGGCGATGGTGGCTTCAAAACGGTCGCGCATGGGCATCGGTGCTTCAGGTTCAAAGGTCGTTGTGAGGTGACGCTTCGCCGCCCCTGCGGCACATTGTCACCTGATCCTAAAATGGGCTCATGAATGCTTCTCAAAGCCCATCCCCCAGCGGTCGACGTTTCGATGTTGTCGTGCGCGGCAGCGGCATCGTGGGTCAAAGCTTGGCCTTGTTGTTGGCGCAAGACCGCTTGCGCGTGGCCTTGGTGGGCCCATCTGCCCCTGCCGAACATGCCGATGTGCGGGCCTACGCGCTCAACGACACCTCCCGGCAATTGTTGGAATCCCTGCGCGCCTGGCCCAGCGATGGGTTCAGCACCACGCCCATCAGCGCCATGCGCGTCCACGCTGACGCCGGCGGGCGCTTGGGTTTTGACGCGCACGAACAAGGCACCACGTCGCTGGGGTGGATCGTGGACGTGCCGCAGCTCGAAGCGCAATTGGCGCAAGCCGTGTCGTTTCAAGGCAGCATTGAGCGGCTCAGCGAAGCCCCCAGCGCGCCCTTGACCGTGATCTGCGAAGGCAAGCGCAGCAGCACCCGAGCGGCCATGGGCTTGGACTTCAAAGTCAAACCGTATGGCCACAAAGCCCTGGCCGCGCGGCTGACGGCTGAGCAACCCCACGGGGGCGTGGCCCATCAGTGGTTTTGCGACGGTGAGATCATGGCCTTTTTGCCCATGGGCGGCCCCGATGGCCACACCGTGGCCTTGGTGTGGTCGGCACCTGCCGAGCGCACCGACGCGCGCATGGCCTCAGGTGAGTGGTTGGCCGAGGTTCAGGCGCGCAGCGCTGACGTGCTGGGTCGATTGAAGCTGCTCAGCCCGGCACAAGCGTGGCCACTGGAACTGTCCACCGCCGACCGTTGGTTGGCCCAAACACCATCGGGTACGGTGGCGTTGGCGGGCGATGCCGCCCACGCCATGCACCCCTTGGCCGGCCAAGGTCTGAACTTGGGCTTGGCCGACGTGGTGGAACTCACCCGTGTGCTGCGCGAGCGAGAATATTGGCGCCCCTTGGGCGACTGGCGCTTGTTGCGCCGCTACGAACGCGCGCGTGCCGCTGATGTCCGAGCCATGGCTTGGGTGACCGATGGTTTGTTCGCTTTGTTTGACCACACCGATGGGCGCATACAAACCTTGCGCAATTGGGGTATTGAACAATTCGACCGCAGCGGCCCTCTCAAACACTGGGTAGCCAAACAAGCCATGGGCACCACAGCCTGATCAGCCACCACACCAACCCATGACGCACACTAAAACCCTCTTTCTGGCTTTGGCCGTTTTGAGCAGCGCGGTCTTTGCTCAAGAAGCCACCATCCGCAAAAACCTCACGCAACGCCTGCCGTCACTGCCCAACATTGACAGCGTGACACCCACGCCCATGAAAGGCTTGTACGAGGTGCGCATCAATGGCACCGAACTGATGTACAGCGACGCCAACGGTGATTTCGTGTTGCTGCAGGGCGATTTGTTCGATACCCGCCAGCGGGTGAACCTGACCGAGGCGCGGATCAACCAACTGACCGCCATCGCCTTCAAAGATCTGCCGCTCAAAGACGCCGTGGTGACGGTGCGGGGCAACGGTTCGCGCAAGATCGCCGTCTTCAGCGACCCCAACTGCGGCTTTTGCAAACGCTTGGAGCGTGACCTGCTCAAAATCAACGACGTGACCGTCTACACCTTCGTGGTAGCCATGTTGGGGCCAGACTCCCAAACCAAGGCACGCAACATTTGGTGCGCAGCCAAACCCGCCGAGGCCTACAACGACTGGATGCTCGATGGCCAAACACCGCCCACCCAGAACTGCGACACCGCGGCCTTGACGCGCAACTTGGCCTTCGCGCAAAAACACCGCATCAACGGCACACCCACCAGCTTCTTGGCCGATGGCACGCGGATCGCCGGGGCCGACATCAAGGCCATTGAACGCGGACTGGCCTCCCAAAAATGACGACCACCGCTGTCGCTTATGACGTGGCGGTGCTGCACCCGCACAGCCACCTGTTTTCCGTCACGCTGCGCGTGGCGCAGCCCGCACCCGAGCAGCTGCTGAGCTTGCCTGTGTGGATCCCGGGCAGCTACATGGTGCGCGAGTTTTCTCAACACCTGCAGGGCCTTCGCGCCGAGCAAGGCGGCCAAGCCTGTGTGGTGCGCCAGCTCAACAAACACCAGTGGAGCGTCCAATGCGACCCTGCGCAGCCCTTGGTGGTGCAGCACGAGGTCTATGCGTTTGACGCCTCGGTTCGCATGGCTTGGCTCGACGCCCAGCGCGGTTTTTTTAACGGCACCAGCCTGTGCTTGCGCGTCATCGGTCAAACCGATGCGCCCCACCAACTGCGCTTGGTGGACAACGAGCACACAGCGCATTGGTCGGCCATCACCGGCCTGCGCGCCGAGCAAACCAACGAGCGCGGCTGGGGCACCTACTTGGCGCAGGGGTACGACGAGCTGGTCGACTGCCCTGTGGAGATGGGCACCTTTTGGCGCGGCGACTTTGTGGCACGCGGCGTGCCGCACACCTTTGTGGTCAGCGGCGCGGGCGCTTTTGACGGCGAGCGTTTGCTGGCCGACACCCAGCGCATTTGCGAGACCGAGATCGACTTTTGGCACGGTGCCGATGCACCCGCGGGCAGCGCGCCGTTCGAACGCTATGTGTTCATGCTCAACGCCACGGCCGATGGTTACGGTGGCTTGGAACACCGCAACTCCACCGCCCTGATCGCCCAACGTGCCGACCTGCCCACCAGCAGCACCAGCGCCACGCTCAAGACCAGCGACGGCTACACCACCTTGCTCGGCCTCATCAGCCACGAGTACTTCCACACCTGGAACGTCAAGCGCTTGCGCCCCAGTGAGCTCACGGCCATCGACTACGACCGCGAAAACCACAGCGAGCTCTTGTGGTGGTTCGAAGGCTTCACCAGCTACTACGACGACCTGATCCTGCACCGCGCCGGGCTGATCAGCGACGAGGTGTATTTGCAGCTCGTGGCCAAGCACCACAACCAAGTCTTGCAGACGCCCGGACGTTTCTTGCAAAGCGTGGCCCAAGCCAGTTTCGACGCTTGGACCAAGTACTACCGCATGGGCGAGAACACGTCCAACGCCACGGTGAGCTACTACACCAAAGGCGCGCTCGTGGCCCTGTGTCTGGACCTGAGCTTGCGCACAGAAGGCCGCACCACACTCGACGCCGTGGTGCAGTCGCTGTGGCGCAGCAGCCAAGGCGGCCCCATCACCGAAGCCGACATCCAGCAAACCCTGCTCACGCTCTCGGGCCGCTCTTGGCAAGCCGAGTTGCAAGCGTGGGTGCACGGCACCGACGACTTGCCCGTCGTGGCGTGTTTGGAGCGCCACGGCGTGACGGTCGCACACGACCCCGCCCCCATCGCCCAGCAATTGGGTGTGCGCGCGAATGACAGCGGCGGCACCGTGCGCATCAAAACCGTCTTGCGTGGCGGTGCGGCCGAAGAAGCCGGCATGGCCGCGGGCGACGAATGGCTGGGCGTGGAATGGACCGCCGACGGCACACAACCCGCCGAGGCTTGGCGCTTGAACAGCCTCGAGACCTTGCCTCGTTGGCTGGGTTCGCGCACCGATTTCATCGCCCTCATCGGCCGCGACCAGCGCTTGCTGCGCTGCCCGGTGCGCCTGCGCAACGTCGAACGCGTGCTGCGTTTGAGCGCCGCACCCGCTGCCCTCAAGAGCGATTGGCTCAACCCTTCAACCACCCAGGAGACCCCATGACCACCACACCCGAAACCATTTTGGTGCGCACCGAAGGCCGCGTGGGCATCGTCACGCTCAACCGCCCCAAAGCGCTTAACGCCTTGAACGGTCAACTGATGGACGAACTCGGTGCGGCGCTGCAAGCCTTTGATGCCAACCCCGAGATCGGCTGCATGATCATCACCGGCAGCGAAAAAGCCTTTGCTGCCGGCGCCGACATCGGCGCCATGGCCACCTACAGCTTTGCCGACGTGTACGGCCAAGACTTCATCACCCGCAACTGGGAAACCATTCGCGGCGTGCGCAAGCCGGTGATTGCGGCGGTCAGCGGTTTTGCCTTGGGTGGCGGCTGCGAGCTGGCCATGATGTGCGACTTCATCATCGCCGCGGACAACGCCAAGTTCGGCCAACCCGAAATCAAGCTGGGCATCATCCCCGGCGCCGGCGGCACCCAGCGTTTGCCGCGCGCCGTGGGCAAAGCCAAGGCCATGGACTTGGTGCTCACCGGTCGCATGATGGACGCCAACGAGGCCGAACGCGCCGGGCTGGTCAGCCGCGTGGTGCCGCTGGACAAGCTCATGGACGAGGCCTTGGGCGCTGCGCTCACCATTTGTGGCTTTGGTTTGCCCAGCGTGATGGCCGCCAAAGAGGCGGTGAACCGGGCATTTGAAGGCGGTTTATCGGACGGCGTGATGTTCGAGCGCCGCTTGTTCCACGCGCTGTTTGCCACCGAAGACCAAAAAGAAGGCATGGACGCTTTCGTCAACAAGCGCCCAGCGGTCTTCAAACACCGCTGAGGCCCGGCGCCGCCCTGACAAGGGCCCCCAAAAAGTGGCTATAATTTCGCCTGCCGGTGATATAGCTCAGTTGGTTAGAGCGCAGCATTCATAATGCTGATGTCGGTGGTTCAAATCCACCTATCACCACCACTTTCAAGCCCTTGTGCCACTCGGCCCAAGGGCTTTTTCACAGCCACTGGATACACACCAGACCTCGCTGAGAGCACCATGAGCAAAAAAGTTTTTATCAAGACCTTCGGCTGCCAAATGAACGAGTACGACTCGGACAAGATGGCGGACGTGCTGGGCGCCGCCCAAGGCTACGAACCCACCCAAGACGTCGAAGAGGCCGACCTCATCCTCTTCAACACCTGCTCGGTGCGAGAGAAAGCCCAAGAAAAGGTCTTCTCCGATTTGGGCCGCGTCAAGCACCTAAAGGAAAAAGGCGTGCTCATCGGCGTGGGTGGTTGTGTGGCCAGCCAAGAGGGCGCTGAGATCATCAAGCGCGCGCCCTATGTGGACGTGGTCTTTGGCCCGCAAACCCTGCACCGTTTGCCCGACTTGCTGCGCCAGCGCCAAGCACGCCAACAACCACAGGTCGACATCAGCTTTCCCGAAATCGAAAAATTCGATCACCTGCCGCCCGCGCGCGTCGACGGCGCATCGGCCTTTGTGTCCATCATGGAAGGTTGCAGCAAGTACTGCAGCTACTGTGTCGTGCCCTACACCCGCGGCGACGAGTTCAGCCGTCCGTTTGAAGAGGTTTTGGTTGAAGTGGCGGGCCTGGCCGACCAAGGCGTCAAGGAGGTCACCTTGCTCGGCCAAAACGTCAACGCCTACCGCGGCGTCATGGGCCAAACCGCTGAGGTGGCCGACTTTGCCTTGCTGCTGGAGTACGTGGCCGACATCCCTGGCATCGAGCGCATCCGCTACGTCACGAGCCACCCCAACGAATTCACCCCGCGCCTGATCGAGGCCTACGCCAAGATCCCGCAACTCGTCAACCACCTGCACCTACCGGTGCAACACGGCAGCGACACCATCTTGATGGCCATGAAGCGCGGCTACACCGCCATGGAATACAAGAGCACGGTGCGCAAGCTGCGCGCGATCCGCCCCGACATGGCCATGAGCAGCGACTTCATCGTCGGCTTTCCCGGCGAGACCGAGGCCGACTTCAACAAGATGATGAAGCTCATCGACGACGTGGGCTTTGACAACTCGTTCTCCTTTGTGTTCAGCCCCCGCCCGGGCACGCCCGCGGCCAACCTGCCCGACGACACACCAGCCGACGTCAAGCTCAAGCGCTTGCACGCGCTGCAAGCCGTGATCAACGACAACGTCAAGCGCATCAGCGAGAGCCGTGTGGGCACGGTGCAGCGCATCTTGGTCGAAGGCGCTTCGCGCAAGTCCACGGGCGAGTCGCCCGAGCTCATGGGCCGCACGGAGTGCAACCGGGTGGTGAACTTTGAAGGTGGCCCCTTGGCCGACCGCCTGATCGGTCAGATGGTGGACGTGAAGATCACGAAGGCGCTGGCCTACACCTTGCGCGGCGACGTCGTGGTGAGCTGATCGGGCTCACATGCCCGGCAGCTTGGGCATGCCGGGCATGCCTTTCATGGCGCCCATGCGCTTCATCATTTTCATCATGCCGCCGCCCTGCATTTTTTTCATCATGCCTTGCATTTGCTCGAACTCTTTGAGCAAGCGGTTGACCTCTTGCACCTGAACACCCGCGCCATCGGCGATGCGTTTTTTGCGCGTGGCTTTGATGATGTCGGGGCGGCTGCGCTCTTTGGCGGTCATGCTGCAAATGATGCCTTCCTTGCGCTTCATGTCGCGCTCGGCGCGGCCCATGTCCATGCCCGAGGCTTTGGACGCCATGGCGCCGGGCAGCTTGTCGATGAGGCTGGACAAACCGCCCATTTGTTTCATTTGGCGCAACTGGGCCAAGAAGTCGTTGAGGTCAAAACCGCCGCCACTCTTGACCTTAGCAGCAAGCTTTTGCGCGGCGGCCATGTCCATGTTGGACGTGACTTGCTCAACCAAAGCGACGATGTCGCCCATGCCCAAGATGCGACCAGCGTGGCGCTCGGCATCGAAGACCTCCAAGCCGTCGATTTTCTCAGACACACCGGCGAACTTGATGGGCGCACCCGTGATGTGGCGCACCGACAAGGCCGCACCGCCACGCGAGTCGCCATCGGTTTTGGTCAGGATGATGCCGGTCAGGGGCAAAGCGTCGCTGAAGGCCTTGGCGGTGTTGACCGCGTCTTGACCTTGCATGGCATCGACCACAAACAAGGTCTCTACCGGTTTGAGCACGCCGTGCAGGTCTTGAATTTCGCGCATCAGCGCTTCGTCGATGGCCAAGCGACCAGCGGTGTCGACCAACAACACGTCAAAGAAGTGGCGCTTGGCGTGGTCGAGGGCGGCGCGGGCGATGTCGGCGGGCTTTTGGTCGGGCGAGCTGGGGAACCACTCGGCCCCGGCTTGGGCAGTCACGGTCTTGAGCTGCTCGATGGCGGCCGGACGGTAAACGTCGCCCGAGACGGTGAGCACCTTCTTCTTGCGCTTCTCAATCAGGTGCTTGGCCAGCTTGGCGGTGGTGGTGGTTTTACCGGCACCTTGCAAACCGGCCATCAGGATGACGGCGGGCGGCTGGGCGGCCAAGTTGATGTCGGACACGCCCTCGCCCATGGTGGCGGCAAGTTCGCGGTTGACGATGCTCACCAAGACCTGCCCTGGCGTGAGCGAGCCCACCACCTCTTCACCCAAGGCCTTGGCCTTGACGCGGGCAATGAAGTCGCGCACCACCGGCAGAGCCACATCGGCCTCGAGCAAGGCCATGCGAACCTCGCGCAGCATCTCGGCCACGTTGTCTTCGGTGATGCGGGCTTGGCCACGCAGGGTTTTGACAATGCCAGACAGGCGTTCGGACAAGGCTGATGCCATCGGGAGGGATCTCGGTTCGTGAGGGGCCGCGAGGGCCGTTAAACTGTGAGGATGATTTTAGCCTCCACGCTGCCGGACGCACTGCCTTTTGCGGTGGTGTTGGCTTACGTTGTTTGGGCTGGGGTGCAACCCCGGCTCTCGACAGGCCTGAGCCGTTGGGTTTTGCTGGTCGTGGCCTTGCTGCACTTGGCGGTGCTGCACCGCGACTTCACCGCCGACCCGCCGACCTTTGGCTTTGCCTTGGCCTTGTCGGTGACGATGTGGTGGGTGTTTTGTATTTATGCGCTGGAGAGCCGTTTGCACACGCAAGGGGCACTTCGCTGGGCCGTGGCCCTGTTGAGCGCCGGCGCGGTGTGGTTGGCCGCCAGCTGGCCCGGCACCATCCACCCCAACTTGAGTTCGGCTTGGCTGCCCTTGCACTGGACCTTGGGTTTTGCCTCTTATGGGCTGATCGCTGCCGCCGTCGCCCACGCTGGCTGGTTACAGCGCACCGAGCGCCGCATTCGCCAGGGCACGGCCGACGCTGATGGCATGCCCCTGCTGACCTTGGAGCGCATGACCTTTCGGTTTGTGGGTATGGGTTTTGTCTTGCTCAGCGCCACCGTTTTGGCCGGTTGGTTTTTTGCTGCTGGAACAGATACCCGCCTCTTTTGGAACCACAAAACGATCTTCACGGTGCTCTCTTGGTTGACCATGGGCGTTTTGCTATGGGGTCGTTGGCGTTGGGGTTGGCGCGGCCGCTTGGCCGTTCGTACCCTGTACGTGGCCGCGGGGCTGCTGTTGTTGGGCTACGTAGGCTCTCGGTTTGTGCTGGAAGTTGTTTTGCACCGTTTGTCATGAAATACATCTTGGTCTTGGTCGTGGTGTGGGTGGGCTACCAGCTTTGGCGAAGGGCCCGGATTGCCAATCAGACCGAACAAGGGCGTCCAGCACAGCAGAACAAGGGCCCCATGGCCATGGTGGCCTGCGCACATTGCGGAACACACCTGCCGCAGACCGAAGCTTTGAGCGAGGGCGGCCAGTTTTTTTGCCATGCCGAGCACCGCGACCGCCATGCCCGTCGATAAGCCATCCGATTGGGACGGCGGTTGGTGGCGTCATGCCCGTCGCTGCGACTCACCCAATTTCGGCCCAAGGCCCGCTGGCGTTGAGATTGACTTGGTGGTGATTCACTCCATCAGCCTACCCCCGGGCGTGTTCGGCACACCCCACGTCGAAGAACTGTTCACGAACCGGCTCGATTGGGACGCGCACCCCTATTTCCAAACGATCCGAGGCGCAGAAGTTTCCAGCCACTTCTTCATCCGTCGCGATGGCGAAGTGGTCCAATTTGTCGACGCCGATGCGCGAGCTTGGCACGCTGGGCGTTCGAGCTGGCGTGGCCGTGAAGGTTGCAACGACCAATCGGTGGGCATCGAGCTCGAAGGCTTAGAAGGTTTGACTTTTGAATCGGCGCAATACAGCGCTTTGGTGCGCCTGTGCCAAGACTTGCGCCAACGTTACCCTGTGGCGGACATCGCAGGTCACGAACACATCGCGCCGGGGCGAAAGCAAGACCCAGGTCCGGGTTTCGATTGGGCTTTTTTGCAACAGCAACTGGCTTGGGAAGATCGGTGTTTTCCCGAAGTCTCGCCCCCCATCTGACTAAAACCCAAACACCGTTTGAGTCGACTCGATTCACAGGCGCTCGTCGGCAGCGTCTGCACCATTGGGCTTTGCGCCGCAAATGCGTTGGCAAGCCTGACAAAACCTGAATGACTTGCGCCGGTCGCCCATTTTTTGCGGTCTCCAAGGCACATCTAACAAAACAAATAAAACTGCTAATTATTAATACCTGAAGCGGCTCGAAAATACCATTTGAAAAAGAGGGTGTTTTTTCACTCAAACACTATGGGTAGTGGTTAGAATCGTTCCCGCACACCAGATATGGTGTTTGACCGATTTTCGCCCCGCTCACGACTTGATAGTTTGTGCGTGCTTTTTTGAAAGCCCCGATCCGCCCCAAGACGGGTCCGAACAAGCCTCCAAGCCCCAGCGCTGACCAGAACAAACCCCAGAGGAAAACCCATGCAAACCAGCACCATGACCACCGCACCGAGCCCCATGAGCGCCGGCGTGAGCCCCAAAAGTGAACCCTTGGCTCTGAGCAACAACGCCGCGTTTGCCCACTACCAAATCATCCGCCGCAACGGCGCCGTGGTGTCGTTTGAACCCAGCAAAATTGCCGTGGCCTTGATGAAAGCGTTCTTGGCCGTGCACGGTACCCAAGGTGCGGCATCGGCCAGCGTGCGCGAGGACGTCGATGCCCTGACCCAAAACGTGGTGCGCGCCCTGATGCGTTCGCGTCCCAGCGGTGGCACTTTCCACATCGAAGACGTGCAAGACCAAGTCGAGCTCGGCCTCATGCGCAGTGGTCACCACGAAGTGGCGCGCGCGTATGTTCTTTACCGCGAGCGCCGTGCCCAAGAACGTGCCCAACAACCCACCACGCCAGCCGCCGCGCAAGCCCCCAGCTTGTTTGTGACCGAAAATGGTCAACGCAAACCCCTGAACTTGGCCGGCTTGGAAGCCCTGATCCGCCAAGCCTGCAGCGGCCTGAGCGCCGACGTCAAAGCCGAGCCGATCGTCAGCGAAACCATGCGCAACCTCTACGACGGTGTGCCGATCGAAGAGGTTTACAAAGCCGCCATCTTGGCCGCTCGTACCCACATCGAAAAAGACCCCGACTACACCTACGCCACCGCGCGTTTGTTGTTGCACACCGTGGTCAAGGAAGTCTTGGGTGAAGAAATGCCCATCGATCAAATGGGCAGCCGCTACGCCGACTTCTTCCCTCAGAGCATCAAAAAGGGCGTGGAAAACCAGCTGCTCGACGAAAAGCTCTTGCAATTCGACCTGCCCCGCTTGGCCGCGGCCCTCAAGCCCGAGCGCGACTTGCAAATCGACTTCATCGGTCTGCAAACCCTGTACGACCGCTACTTCTTGCACGTGCGCAAAACCCGCATCGAACTGCCCCAAATTTTCTTCATGCGCGTGGCCATGGGCCTGTCGCTGGGTGAAGTGGACCGCGAAGCGCGCGCCATCGAGTTCTACGAAGTGCTCTCGAGCTTTGACTTCATGTCCTCGACCCCCACGCTGTTCAACAGCGGCACGCTGCGCAGCCAGCTCTCGAGTTGCTACCTGACCACCGTGCCCGACGACTTGGACGGCATTTACGAGTCCATCAAAGAAAACGCCTTGCTGTCCAAATTTGCTGGCGGCTTGGGCAACGACTGGACCCGCGTGCGCGCTTTGGGCGCCCACATCAAAGGCACCAACGGCGAATCCCAAGGCGTGGTGCCCTTCCTCAAAGTGGTCAATGACACGGCCGTGGCCGTCAACCAAGGCGGCAAGCGCAAAGGCGCGGTCTGCACCTACTTGGAAACGTGGCACTTGGACATCGAAGAATTCCTAGAGTTGCGCAAGAACACCGGCGACGACCGCCGCCGCACCCACGACATGAACACGGCGAACTGGATCCCCGACCTGTTCATGAAGCGCGTGATGGAAAAAGGCCAGTGGACCTTGTTCTCGCCCAACGACGTGCCCGATTTGCACGACCTGTTTGGCACGGCCTTCGAAAAAGCCTACTTGGCTTATGAAGAAAAAGCCCTGCGCGGCGAAATCAAACCCTCGCGCCAAGTGCCCGCGACCGACCTATGGCGCAAGATGCTGTCCATGCTGTTTGAAACCGGCCACCCTTGGATCACCTTCAAGGACGCCTGCAACGTGCGCAGCCCGCAGCAGCACGCCGGCGTGGTTCACAGCTCCAACCTGTGCACCGAGATCACGCTCAACACCAGCGACACCGAAACCGCGGTCTGTAACTTGGGTTCGGTCAACTTGGCCCAGCACCTGAAAGACGGTCCGAACGGCAAAGAGATCGACCACGACAAGCTCAAGCGCACCATCAACACGGCCATGCGCATGCTCGACAACGTGATCGACATCAACTACTACGCCGTGAAGAAAGCGCGCGACTCCAACCTGCGTCACCGCCCCGTGGGCTTGGGCATCATGGGCTTCCAAGATGCGCTGTACCAGTTGCGCGTGTCCTACGCTTCGCAAGCCGCCGTGGACTTCGCCGACCGTTCGATGGAAGCCGTGTGCTACTACGCCTACTGGGCCTCTACAGAATTGGCCAAAGAGCGCGGCACCTACTCCAGCTACAAAGGCTCCTTGTGGGACCAGGGCATCTTGCCACTGGACTCCCTGGACTTGTTGGCACAAGCCCGCGGCGGTTACGTTGAAGTCGACCGCAGCTCGACCTTGGATTGGAACGCCTTGCGCAACAAGATCGCTGCCGACGGCATGCGCAACTCCAACTGCGTGGCCATCGCGCCCACCGCCACCATCTCCAACATCATTGGTGTGGACGCCTCGATCGAGCCGAGCTTCGGCAACCTGTCGGTCAAGTCCAACTTGTCGGGCGAGTTCACCGTCATCAACGGCTACCTGGTCAAAGACTTGAAGCGCTTGGGCCTGTGGGACGACGTGATGGTCATGGACCTCAAACACTTCGACGGTTCGCTGCGCGCCATCGACCGCGTGCCCAACGACATCAAAGACCTGTACGCCACCGCGTTTGAAGTCGACACGCACTGGTTGGTCGAAGCTGCGGCTCGCCGTCAAAAGTGGATCGATCAAGCGCAGAGCTTGAACATCTACATGGCTGGCGCCTCCGGCAAGAAACTCGACGAGACCTACAAGCTCGCTTGGCTGCGCGGCCTGAAGACCACCTACTACCTGCGCACCACCAGCGCCACACAAATCGAGAAGTCCACCGGTCGCACCGGTCAGCTCAACGCCGTGTCATCGAGCACACCGGTGGCCGCTGCAGCTGCACCTGTGGAAGCCGCCACCGACATCAAGTTTTGCGCGATCGACGATCCCGGTTGCGAAGCTTGTCAATAAATTCGATGCTGCATCACAACACATTGCACCTGCGAAATGCTCAGTTGCTTTGCATTTCGCACTTACGCTCACATAATTCACAGAATTGGAATCATCTATGTTGACTTGGGACGAAAACGCCACCCCCGCTTCTGTCAAGCCCGTCACCGCCATGCCCGTTCAGCCTGAAGCTCGAACCAGCGCGGCAGCACCGTCGACACCGGCCACCGCTCACCAGCGCGTCAACGCTGCCGACAAGCGCATCATCAACGGACAGACCGACGTCAACCAACTCGTGCCCTTCAAGTACAAGTGGGCATGGGAAAAGTACTTGGCGACATGCGCCAACCACTGGATGCCGCAAGAGGTCAACATGAGTCGCGACATCGCGCTGTGGAAAGACCCCAACGGCCTGACCGAAGACGAGCGCCGCATCGTCAAACGCAACCTCGGCTTTTTCACCACCGCCGACTCGCTGGCCGCCAACAACATCACTTTGGGTACTTATCGCCACATCACGGCGCCTGAGTGCCGCCAGTTTTTGTTGCGCCAAGCATTCGAAGAAGCGATCCACACCCACGCTTACCAATACATCGTCGAATCCTTGGGCTTGGACGAAGGCGAAATCTTCAACGCTTACCTTGAAGTGCCTTCGATCCGCAACAAAGACGAGTTCTTGTTGCCCTTCATCGAAGCCATCATGGATCCCAACTTCAAGACCGGCACACCCGAGACCGACCAGACTTTGCTGAAGTCGCTCATCGTGTTTGCTTGCCTGATGGAAGGTCTGTTCTTCTATGTCGGCTTCACGCAGATCTTGGCGCTGGGCCGTCAAAACAAGATGACTGGTGCCGCCGAGCAGTACCAATACATCTTGCGCGACGAATCCATGCACTGCAACTTCGGTATCGACTTGATCAACGCGATCAAGCACGAGAACCCCATGTTGTGGACCAACGAATTCAAGGCCGAGATCAAAGACCTGTTCCTCAAAGCCGTTGAACTCGAATACCAATACGCCGAAGACACCATGCCTCGCGGCGTGCTGGGCATGAACGCTTCGATGTTCAAGGGTTATTTGCGTTATATTGCGAACCGTCGTGCCACACAAATTGGACTTGAAGCCTTGTTCCCTCATGAAGAAAACCCGTTCCCCTGGATGAGCGAGATGATCGATCTCAAAAAGGAACGCAATTTCTTCGAGACCCGTGTGATCGAATACCAAACGGGCGGCGCCCTGTCTTGGGATTGAGTCCTGAAAACACCACACATGTTTCCCTCTTTAAAAACCCTGTTCTCTGCGCCTTGGCGTAGGGACAGGGTTTTTTCACTGAATTCAACCCTTTGCAGTCTGACGTGGATGCATTCACACGACTGCAAAGCGCTGAATCGCTTCACCAGCCCCTTGCTGGATGAAGTGCTCTTTGCAACTTGATCAAGGAGAAGAAAATGGCAACTGCGAAAAAGGCCGCTCCGGCCAAGAAGAAACCTGCTGCGAAAAAAGCAGCTGTGAAGAAAGTTGTTGCGGCCAAAAAGCCAGCAGCTAAGAAGCCCGCCGCTAAAAAACCCGCTGCCAAAAAAGCAGTCGTGAAAAAAGCGGTTGCGGCCAAAAAGCCAGCAGCTAAGAAGCCCGCCGCTAAAAAACCCGCTGCCAAAAAAGCAGTCGTGAAAAAAGCGGTTGCGGCCAAAAAGCCAGCAGCTAAGAAGCCCGCCGCCAAAAAACCTGCTGCCAAAAAGCCAGCAGCCAAAAAAGCGGTTGCGGCCAAAAAACCCGCCGCTAAAAAGCCAGCAGCCAAAAAGCCTGCTGCCAAAAAAGCTGTCGTGAAGAAAGCGGCACCAGCAAAAAAAGCACTGCCGGCTAAAAAGCCGGCTGCCCCTGCTGCCCCTGCGGCTCAAACGAAGTTGACCCCTCAAGCTGCCTGGCCGTTTCCAACGTCCACCAAGCCCTGAGGTTTGACGCTTCCTTCCACCCTTGGGTGGTGAATAGCCCAACACGCAAGTGTTGGGCTTTTTTCATAGGCTTGCTCAGCCTGTACAAGTACGCATCAAGGGTAGAACAGAGCGATGCGGTAACCCGACATGGTCTGATCTGCTGCCAAAGCGATCGACAAGCGCAACTTCACAGGCCAAGCCTGACCAGGCTCCAACACAAGCGGCGCATCGGGCCAATCTTGGGCCATCAAGACACGACGCGCCAAAACTTGGTCTTGTGCATCGGTCAGGCTGAGTTCCAAAGAAGGCAATGCCACCGGCCAAGCTTGGGTGTTTTTAAGCACGACATCGAGCGCATGCAATTGCCCCAACAAACGGACCAAGCTCGAGCTGTCGATGATCACAGCATCGAGCTGTCGAACCGGTTCAATTCGACACCCCAAGGGTTGACAAATGGCTGTGAGCACGGGCTTGAGTGAGGGTTGCCATGCGGCCAAGCGGTGTCGGTCATGAATCGCCCATTGAAGCAACAGAGCCACCAAGGACAAGCAAACACCCGCCCACAATGAAGCCCGAATGCCGGGCGAACTCCAAAACACCTGTTTCTTGACTTGCCGCACAAAGCGAGGCTCTGGCTCAGGAACGGTGTTGAGCAATTCATCGCTATCGGCTTGGAGCACATCGATGTGCAACACTGGGTCTTGATCGACTGACATGGTCTCAGACGCCATCCAGTCTCTCTCCAGTCCCGAGCCATCGCGCAAGACATCTGGGCTTGCATCGGCTTGAGTTCGTGAATCGCTGAGTTCGGCCAAGCCGTCCAACACCCCTTCCAGCGCCGAATCGTGTTGTGAGGACTCAACCTCTTTGGCTTGGCGCGCCCATGCGTGGTCGGGAGGCTGCTGCTGTTCATCCACTATGTTGGTCAAAACAGGTGGTGTCGGCACCCAGGGTTTGATGTCTTGGTTGGCATCAAAAATCTCCGCGCAGTGACCACAACGTACCCAACCTTGTGAGACGCGAAGTTGATCGGCCACCACCTTAAAGGAAGTTGAACACGCAGGGCAGCGGGTGATGAAGCTCATGCCCTCATTATTGCAGGGAGACGGACTTCAGCCTCGGTGAGCGGTCATGAGCACCCAACCTTCTTGTTCATCGGCCACCGACAAACTCAGCCAGGGCGCGTAGGCCTCTTGCAACTCAGCGGCCTGGCGCGACAAGATGCCGGCCAACACCAAATGCCCACCTGCGGCCACATGGGCACACAGCAAAGGGGCCAAAACCTTGAGCGGTGTGGCCAAGATATTGGCCAAGACCAAGTCGTACACACCACTGGCCTGATCCGGTAAACCGCTGTGCAGGCTCACATGATTGGCATGCGCATTGAGATCGGTGGCGGTGACGGCGGCAGGGTCGATGTCGACCGCGGTCACATCGGCGGCACCCATGCGGGCCGCACCAATGGCCAAGATACCGGAACCACAACCATAGTCCAACACGCGTTGTTGGGTCAGGCTGCGCGAGGCTATCCAGCGCAAACACATGCGGGTGGTGGGGTGGGTACCGGTACCAAACGCCAAACCAGGGTCCAAACGGATCACTTGCAGGGCACCTGCAGGGGGTTCGTGCCAACTCGGGACGATCCAAAAATCGTCGGTGATGGCCACGGGCTCAAACTGCGATTGGGTCAAACGGACCCAATCTTGTTCGGGCACGTTTTTCACACCCAAGACCTCACAGCCGACAAAGAAGTCTTGCGCACCCAACAAGTCAGCCGCCTCTTGGGCCAACGCTTCGGTACTGAACAAACCCACGATGCGTGAACGGCACCAGCCTTCTTTCGGTGCGGGCATGCCGGGCTCGCCAAACAACGCGGTTTCGGCGTCGGTCATGGCATCGGCATCTTCGACCGACACACTCAAGGCGTCCAACGCATCCAAGGCCTCACCGACCGTTTCCACGGTCGCCTCGGGCACCATCAACACCAATTCAAACAAAGCCATGGGTCAACGCTCGTGTCGACTCAGCCACTCTTCCAAGTAGTGAATGTTGGTGCCACCAGCCACAAAACTGGCGTCCACCATGATTTCGCGGTGCAAGGGGATGTTGGTTTTGATACCTTCAATCACGGTCTCGGACAAGGCCGTGCGCATACGGGCCAAGGCCTGTTCACGCGTGTCGCCGTAAACGATCAGTTTGCCGATCATGGAATCGTAATTCGAGGGCACAAAATAATTGGTGTAAGCGTGAGAGTCCACCCGAACGCCAGGTCCGCCAGGCATGTGCCAAGCGGTGATGCGACCGGGTGAAGGCGTGAACTTATAGGCATCTTCGGCGTTGATGCGGCACTCAATGGCGTGACCGCGCAACTCGATTTGCTTTTGCGTGAAGGGCAACTTCTCGCCAGCGGCCACGGCGATTTGGGTGCGCACGATGTCCACGCCGCTGATCCACTCCGTCACGGGGTGCTCCACCTGAACGCGGGTGTTCATTTCAATGAAATAGAACTCACCGTTTTCGAACAAGAACTCGAAAGTGCCCGCGCCGCGGTAGCCGATTTTTTTGCATGCGGCGGCGCAACGCTCGCCGATGCGTTCGATCAACTTACGGGGGATCCCTGGCGCAGGCGCCTCTTCGATGACCTTTTGGTGGCGTCGCTGCATGGAGCAATCGCGCTCGCCCAAATAGACCGCATTTTTGTGCTGGTCGGCCAAGACCTGGATTTCAATGTGGCGAGGATTCTGGAGAAACTTCTCCATGTACACCTCGGGATTGCCGAAAGCGGCACCGGCTTCGGCTTTGGTGGTTTGCACGGCGTGCAGCAAAGCGGCCTCGGTGTGGACCACCCGCATGCCCCGACCACCGCCACCGCCGGCAGCCTTGATGATCACGGGATAACCCACGGCCTTGGCTGTGCGCTTGATGACGGCAGGGTCGTCGGGCAAAGCCCCTTCAGAACCCGGCACACAAGGCACACCAGCGCGAATCATGGCTTGCTTGGCGGAAACCTTGTCGCCCATGATGCGGATGGACTCTGGGGTTGGGCCAATAAAAGTGAAACCGCTTTTTTCCACGCGTTCGGCAAAGTCGGCGTTTTCACTCAAAAACCCATAGCCGGGGTGAATGGCTTCGGCGTCGGTGACTTCGGCCGCCGAAATGATGGCGGGCATGCTGAGGTAGCTTTGGGCCGAAGGCGCAGGACCAATACAAACGGCTTCATCGGCCAGTTTGACGTATTTGGCGTCGCGGTCGGCTTCGGAGTACACCACCACCGCTTTGATGCCCATCTCTTTGCACGCACGCTGGATGCGCAGGGCAATTTCGCCGCGGTTGGCGATCAGGATTTTCTTGAACATGGTCCTGCCGCTTATTCGATGATCATCAAGGGCTGACCGTACTCCACCGCCTGGCCGTTGTCGATCAGGATTTGCTTGACCACACCGGCCTTGTCGGATTCGATCTCGTTGAGGATCTTCATGGCTTCCACGATGCAGACCGTCTGGCCCACCTTGACGGTGTCACCGACCTCAACAAAGGCCTTGGCACCCGGGCTGGCAGCACGGTAGAAGGTGCCCACCATGGGAGAGGTCACCGCATGACCGGCTGGCTCAGCGGGTGTGGCCACCACGGGGTTGACGTCCACCACCGGCGCGGGTGCCGCTGCTGGGGTTGGGCTGGGCGCCATGGCGTAGGTCACTGGCGCAGGTGCCATGCCAGTGGGCATGCTCTTGACGATGCGGACCTTGCCTTCGGCCTCGGTGATTTCCAGTTCAGACACGTTGGATTCGGACACCAAGTCGATCAAGGTCTTCAATTTTCGCAAGTCCATAGCTTCTCCAATAAATTGCCGCCAATTCGGCGCCATGTTCGTTCATTGTTTGGATTGAACAACAGAGCATGGCAACCATGAATGGGCCACAGTTTACCGCAAAGAAAGGCTTTGTTGGCCAGACCCCCGCCTATTGATCAAGGAAGGAAATTCAATTTACCGACAATTAATCACCAAATGGGCTCAGAAGCTATCAATTGACAACATTAAGAAAATAAAGCACCCAGACGATCCAAATCTGCGGCCGTCAGCTTACCAATTTGGCGGTGCGCCACTTCGCCCTCAGGAGAAAACACCACCGTGAAAGGAAGCCCACCAGTGGTGTTACCCAAAGCCCGACTCAGGTCGACCCCTGGCAAGCCCGCCATACCGATCGGAAAGCTCACCGGCAAACGTTGCAAAAACTTCTGCACCGCGGGTGCTTGATCCACCGCCAAACCAAAGACTTGCCAACCTTGGGCTTTTCGTTGTCGGTAAAAAGCATCCAATAAAGGCATTTCTTCCACGCAGGGCGGGCACCAAGTGGCCCAAAAATTCAGCATCAAGGGTTGCCCGCGAAAGTCGGCCATGACCCAGGACCGATCGCCTTGATGGGAGTCGAAGGCCGCCGCCCAAAAACCATTCACAGCGTCATCCGCCAAAGGCTTAGGCGTCCACCGCCGCCAAGACACCGCCGCACCAGCGGCCGCAGCCAACAAACCAGCGCCCCCCCAAACCAAGGTCCGTCTTTTCAAGTTGTTCATCCCACGTTCTCCATCAAGTTCTGTAAAGCGGCCGTGTTGCCTCTGGGCACGCGCCCCAAGGCGTCGGGCTTGAGGGCGCCACGCACATCGTCCCTGGCGTGCAGCATCAGGTGAACCAGCACAGGACCCAAGGCTTCGTCGGTGTCCTGCACGGTCAAGACCGGCACCATCTCACCTCGCCAACCCTTGGCAGAACCGGGGTGGTAGGTCACGCGTCGCTCCATCAACAACCACTCCACGGCTTTTTCGTCGTCCAAGAACAGTTGCAAAAACACATCGTTGTGACGCGTCGCCGTGCCATGCCAGACCGCCCCACTCACATGGGGCTGGAATGCCGACAAGCGCGTCATCCAACGCAAAGCCACCGCACGCAAAGCCAACAGCTCTTGGGCTTGGCTTTCCGGGCAAAACACGGCGATGTGCTCGCGCACGGCCGCCTCCATCATGGCCTCGTCGGGCCAACGCACACGACCTGTCAATCCCAGGTGCTCGGCTGCGCGCTGTTTGGCTTCGCTCGGGCGCAGCCCCTCTTCCACGACCCAGCGAGCCGCCACCGAAGCCAACTCCAGGGCTTGTGGATCGTGGGACAAATCGTGTTCGTGCATGCCGGTATTGTGCATGGGCACCACACGTGGCGCTAAGCTGAAAGGGTATGTCCGTGCGGCCCTCTAGAATCGGGGCCATGCATATACATATCTTGGGCATTTGCGGAACATTCATGGGCGGTTTGGCGGCCTTGGCTCGAGAAGCCGGTCACCGAGTCACCGGTTGCGACAGCGGGGTCTACCCCCCCATGAGCGATCAGTTGCGCGCGCTGGGCATTGAGCTCATTGAGGGCTACAGCGCCGACCAATTGAAGCTCAAGCCCGACATGTACGTGGTCGGCAACGTGGTCAGCCGCGCCCGCCTGCCCGACGGCACACCGCGCTACCCGCTAATGGAAGCCATTCTGGAGACTGGCGCCAACTACACCAGCGGCCCGCAATGGCTGAGCGAATACGTGCTGCAAGGCCGTCACGTGATGGCGGTGGCGGGCACCCACGGCAAAACCACGACCACATCGATGTTGGCGTGGATCTTGGAGCACGCAGGTTTGCAACCCGGTTTCTTGGTTGGGGGTGTGCCTTTGAATTTTGGCGTGTCGGCGCGTCTGGGCGGCAGAGACAGCACTGGGCTGGGCATGCGCTCTGCGCAGGTAAAGGAGGAGCCCGCGAAGCGGGCGGGGGACACGGAGCAGAGCGCAGGCCCAGCCCAGGGCCGCCCGCTGTTCGTCATCGAAGCCGACGAATACGACACCGCCTTCTTCGACAAACGCAGCAAGTTCGTGCACTACCGCCCTCGCACGACCGTCATCAACAACCTCGAGTTCGATCACGCCGACATTTTTGACAATCTCGCGGCCATCGAACGCCAGTTCCATCACTTGTTGCGCACCGTACCCGGTAGCGGCCGTGTGGTGGCCAATGGCTTGGAGGAAAGCATCGACCGGGTGATCCACCAAGGGCTGTGGAGCACTTTGCGCACCTTTGGTTCGGCGGTGAGCGACTTTCGCGCCGAGGGCGAGCCACACGATTTTGCCGTGCTGCACTCCAACCAAACCGTGGCCCACGTGCGTTGGTCACTGAGCGGTGTGCACAACCAACTCAACGCACTGGCGGCAATTGCCGCTGCCGATCATGTCGGTGTGGCGCCCGCCTTAGCGGCCGAGGCCTTGGGACAGTTCCAAAATGTGCGGCGTCGGATGGAAGTCAGTGGTACCGTCGCGCGCGCAGGTGGGGATATCACGGTCTACGACGACTTCGCGCACCACCCCACCGCACTGCGCACCACGCTCGATGGCTTGCGCCGCCGAATTGGGCCGCAGGGACGCATCTTGGCGGTCTTCGAGCCACGCAGCAACACCATGAAGCTCGGAACCATGAAGTCGCAGCTGCCTTGGAGTTTGGAGTCCGCCGACTTGGCGTTTTGCCACAGCGGCGGCTTGGATTGGGACGCCGCGCAAGCGCTGGCCCCCATGGGCGCGCGCGCCGAAGTATCCGCCACCATCGACGCTTTGGTTGAGCGCGTGAGCGCCCAAGCCCAGGCGGGCGATCACATCGTGTGCATGAGCAACGGCGGCTTTGGCGGCATTCACGCCAAGCTGCTCAAAGCCTTGACGCTTTAAGCCGAGGACAAGCCGCCTAGGCTCAAGCGCGGGCCGCGATCACCGCCTGTGACAACACGTCCAAGGCGGCGAGAGAATCGTCCCAACCCAAGCAGGCGTCGGTGATGCTCTGACCGTAGGTCAGGGCATCCACGCGGTCTTTGCCCGGAGTGAATTTTTGGGCACCAGCTTGGATGTGGCTCTCGATCATGACACCAAAGATGCTGCGCGAACCGCCGCGGATTTGACCCGCGATATCGCGCGCCACGTCGAGTTGTTTTTCGTGTTGCTTGCTGCTGTTGGCGTGGCTGCAATCGACCATCAGGCGCGACTGTAACTTCGCAGCGGCCAAATCGGCCACAGCGTTGGCCACACTGGCCGCGTCGTAATTCGGGGCCTTGCCGCCGCGAAGAATCACGTGGCAGTCTTGGTTACCCTTGGTTTGCACAATGGCGACTTGACCGTTTTTGTGCACCGACAAAAAGTGGTGGCCACGTGCGGCGGCCTGGATGGCGTCGGTGGCGATTTTGATGTTGCCGTCGGTGCCGTTCTTGAAACCGATGGGCGCCGACAAACCCGAAGCGAGTTCGCGGTGCACCTGGCTTTCGGTGGTGCGCGCACCAATCGCGCCCCAGCTGATGAGGTCACCAATGTATTGGGGCGAGATCACGTCCAAGAACTCGCTGCCCGCAGGCAAGCCCAAGCGGTTGATTTCGATCAGCAACTGGCGCGCCATGCGCAGGCCTTCGTCGATGCGGTAGCTCTCATCGAGGTAGGGATCGTTGATCAGGCCCTTCCAACCCACGGTCGTACGGGGTTTTTCGAAATACACCCGCATGACAATTTCCAGGCTGTCGGCGTACTGGTCGCGCAGGGGCTTCAAACGACGGGCGTATTCGATGGCGGCGGCAGGGTCGTGAATGGAGCAGGGGCCGATCACCACCAAGAGCCGGTCGTCTTGGCCGTGCAAGATGCTGGAGATACGCTGGCGCGTTTGGCTAATGAGTTGCTCCACGGGTGTGCCAGCGATGGGAAAAAAGCGAATGAGGTGTTCGGGAGGCGGCAACACGGTGATGTCCTGGATGCGTTCGTCGTCGGTACGGCTGGTCTTGTCGGCAGGACGCGAATACGCGCGGTCAAGGCTGGTGGGTACGTTCATCGAGGTCTCCTAAAAAATCAATCGAATCAAAGGGTCGAAAAAAAACCGCCGGGCTGTTCAGACCGGCGGTTTGATCGAGATGGGGTTTGCTTACAGCATCGCCTCTCGTCCGCCGGGGACTGAGAACCAAAAGTAAAAAGCAAAAAAAGCGATGCGTTGCATGAGATTCACTGTAGCACAAGCCGACCTACAGCCGGCTGACGTCCGAAAAAAGGACCTCAGGCCGTGCCGCCCACGGTCAAACCATCGACACGCAAGGTCGGCTGACCCACGCCCACTGGCACGCTTTGCCCCTCTTTGCCGCAGGTGCCCACGCCCGAGTCGAGCTTCATGTCGTTGCCGATCAGGCTGACCTTTTTCAAAGACTCCGGGCCGCTACCGACCAACGTGGCGCCTTTGACGGGGTACTGAATTTGGCCGTTTTCTACCCAATACGCTTGGCTGGCCGAAAACACAAACTTACCCGAGGTGATGTCGACCTGGCCACCGCCGAAGTTGGCCGCGTACAAGCCTTTTTTGATGCTGCCGATGATTTCTTCGGGGCTCTTGTCGCCGCCGAGCATGTAGGTGTTGGTCATGCGCGGCATGGGCACGTGGGCGTAGCTCTCACGCCGGCCGTTGCCGGTGGGCTTGACGCCCATGAGGCGCGCGTTGAGTTCATCTTGAATGTAAGCACGCAGGATACCGTCTTCGATCAACACGTTGCGCTGGGTGGTGTTGCCTTCGTCGTCGACGTTGAGCGAGCCGCGACGGTCCGCAATGGTGCCGTCGTCGAGCACGGTCACGCCTTTGGCCGCCACGCGCTGACCGATGCGCCCAGCAAACGCGCTGGAACCTTTGCGGTTGAAGTCGCCCTCCAAACCATGGCCCACGGCTTCGTGCAACAAAATACCGGGCCAGCCCGCGCCCAAAACCACGGTCATCTCACCAGCAGGCGCAGGCCGAGCATCCAAATTCGTCAGCGCCGATCCCACGGCCTCGTCCACGTAAGACTGCACCATGGTGTCGTCAAAATAGGCCAAACCGTAACGGCCACCGCCACCGGCCGAGCCGACCTCGCGGCGACCGGCCTGTTCGGCGATCACCGTAACCGACAAGCGCACCAAGGGGCGCACATCCGCAGCCATGGTACCGTCAGCGCGAGCCACCAAGACCACGTCGTGTTCGGCGGCCAGTCCGGCCATGACCTGCACCACGCGCGGGTCTTTGGCCTTGGCCAGACGCTCCACGCGCTCGAGCAAAGCGACTTTTTGGTTGCTGTCTAGGGTGGCGATCGGGTCCAGCGCGGGGTAGAGCGAGCGCGAGGACGCCACGCGGGTGCGGGCGATTTTCACGCGCCCCTGTTGGCCTTGGTTGGCGATGGTTCGCACGGTGTGGGCCGCGTCTTGCAAAGCGCTCCACGACAAATCATCGGAATACGCAAAAGCGGTCTTTTCGCCACTGACCGCGCGCACGCCCACCCCTTGGTCGATGCTGAAGCTGCCGGTTTTGACGATGCCCTCTTCCAAGCTCCAGCCTTCGCTGCGCGTGGTTTGAAAATACAGGTCGGCGTCGTCCACGCCACGGGACATGATCTCGCCCAAGGCGCGTTGCAACAGGGCTGGGGTCAAGCCAAAGGGCTCCAGCAGGCTGGCATGAGCGGTAGCGAGTCGGGACTGGGTGGACGCTTGATTGATCATGCCGCCATTGTAGAGAAGCCCCTAGGCCACAAGGGGTTTAGGGCTTTGAGGGCGGCGTGTCGCCGCGCAAGTGCGCGAACACCGCGCTGTCGTCGTGCTCGGCCCAACCAGCCCATCGGGTTTGCGCAAATACGGCAGCAGCACCCGCACCCAATGGCCCCACAAATCCCACAAGCTGAGCTGCAGCCATGGCCAAGGCCGTGTCCTTTTCTAACAAGGTCACATGCGCTCGGGGGGCAAAGTCACCCACCAAGGCGCGCCGCATTCGGTCCGAACCGATCCAGCTCTGACCACTGGAGCGCTCGATCACATCCAGTGTGGTGCTCAGGTTCAATCCCATTCGCTCAGCCAAAGCCAAGACCTCGGCAGATCCCACCAAATTGATAGCGGCCAAAAGGTTATTCACGAGTTTGGTGCGAGCACCGTCGCCACAGCGCTCACTGACATGGAACACCGGGTTGGCCAGCAGACCCCAAAACTCGTGGTGTCGCCTCAGCGTGACTTGGGGTGCGGCCAGCATCCAGCTCATGGTGCCGGCTCGGGCGCGCAGTGGACCACCGGACATGGGCGCATCCACACAGGCCACGCCCATCGCCACCAATCGCTTGGCGATCGATTCCACTGCCTCGGGCGCCATGGTGGGGCACAAGACCACGGTCTGACCAGCTTGCAGTGCCGAGGCTGCGCCCTGCTCGCCCCACAAGACATCTTCGCTTTGCAGGTGATTTACCACCACGATCAAAACCACGCCATCGGGGCCCAAGCCTTGTACGGTGGCCAAAGGTGTGGGCAAGACCTGCGCACCGACGGCCAAAGCCTCGGCCTGGCGTTGCGTATCGGGGTCGCAGACCAACACCGACACTTGGTGTTCGCGCAGACGCGCCACCAAAGCGCCGCCCATGTTGCCAGCGCCGAGCACCGCGACCTGGGGCCAAACCCTCATGACTGCATCAGGCGTTTGGACTTGGCCACGGACAACAAAATGCCCAAACCCAAACCCATGGTGACCATGGCCGTGCCACCATAACTCACAAAGGGCAACGGCACACCCACCACCGGCAAGATGCCACTGACCATTCCCATGTTCACAAACACATAGACGAAGATGTTCAAGGCCATGGCACCGGCCAACAATCGAGCAAACAGCGTCGGCCCCTCCAAAGCGATGGTCAAGGCACGCGCAATTAAAAACACGAAGGCGACAGCCAGCCCCAAAAACCCAATCAAACCGAACTCTTCAGAAAAAGCCGCAAAAATGAAGTCGGTGGTTCGCTCTGGAATGAATTCCAAATGGGTTTGGGTGCCTTGCATATAGCCCTTGCCCCAAGCACCACCAGACCCAATGGCGATCATCCCTTGGATGATGTGAAAACCTTTGCCTAAGGGATCTTGAAACGGGTCTAACAACGTACAAACCCGGGTTTTTTGGTATTCATGCAAGACCACCCAATCCACGCCCGACGCACACCAGGCGTCCTCCATCACGATGAGCACCGTGACACCCACCAGACCCATCAACACGGGTGGGATGATGAGCTTCCAACTCAATCCAGCAAAAAACAACACGAACAAGCCAGAAGCCAGGACCAACAATGAAGTGCCCAAGTCGGGCTGTATGAAGATCAACGCCCATGGCACCATCAGCAAACCAGCGGCCACCACGTAATCCAAGACCCGGATTTGCCCCTCGCGGCGCTGGAACCACCAGGCCATCATCAGCGGCAACGCCACTTTCATGATCTCGCTGGGTTGGATCACCACTCCAATGTTGAGCCAGCGCTGGGAGCCTTTGCGCTCGATACCAAAAAACTCCACAGCAAACAGCAGCGCCACACCAATCGTGTACATGGGAATCGCCAAAGCCATCATGCGCTGAGGTGGAATTTGGGCCACAGCGAACATCACGACCGCCGCGATCAACAGGTTGCGCGCATGCCCGACAAAACGGGCACCATGGTCTGCCCCGACCGAATACATGGTGATCAGGCCAATGAGAGACAAAATGAGCGCGGCCAACAACAAAGGCCCGTCATAGGTTTTCAGCGACGCCACAATGCGCTGCTGAAGTGAGGGTGTATCAAAGGTGGTAGCCATGGCCTGCCATTATCCTTGCTCTGGACTTCACCGATTGCGTTTTGACCATGCTGCCCACCACCCACCTCCTTTACCTGCACGGTTTTCGCTCCTCCCCCCTATCGACCAAAGCCCAGTTACTGGAGCAGCGGGTTCGAAGCCAGCACGCAGGGGTGCATTGGTGGTGCCCCGCATTGCCGGCGTCACCCCGCGCCGCCCTGAACCTGTTGTTTGAAGGGGTGGCCAACTGGCCTCGTGAGCAAATGGTGGTCGTGGGTTCTTCCTTGGGTGGCTTTTACGCCCGGGTCTTGTCGCACCGCTTGGGCTGCCGAAGTGCCTTGATCAACCCGGCCGCCCACCCCGCCAGAGACTTGCAGCGCCACATCGGTGAACATCCCGCGTGGCACGATCCTCAGCAACGGGTGCATTTTCAGCCAGCATTCATTGATGAGTTGAGCGCATGGGAGGCCGCCCTGCCCAAGGGTGGTGCGGTCAGTGAAGGCGAACGGCAGCGCCACTGGGCCATCGTGGCCCAAGGCGACGAGGTGCTGGACTGGCGTGAAATGCAAGCATTTTGTGCCCACGCCACCGTGCGGCTGCTGCCGGACGGGGACCACGCCCTGAGCGACTTTGAACAGCACATGGGCTCATTGATGGATTTTTTGAATTTATCGATCGAACCAACAGCCCAAGCCTGAAGGGCTGCATGGGACAATAGAGCCCATGCACTTATTGTTTGACGATGCCGGCAAGCCCACGACCGGACGAATACTCTCCGAAGCCGACAACTCCTTGCAAGTGGAGCTCGATTCGGGCAAACGGGTCAAGGTCAAAAGCGCCAACGCTTGGCTGCGTTTTGACAAGCCCGAACCCAGCGCCCTGATGAGCCAAGCCATGGCCTTGCAAGCGGGCATGGAATTGCCCTTGGCTTACGAATTTGCGCCCGAGGACGAGTTCGACTTCTCAGCCTTGGCCGGCGTGTATTTCGACGATCCGCCCAGCCCAGTGCAGCAAGCCGCTGCCTTGCTGTGCTTGCAATCCGCACCGCATTACTTTCGGCGTTTGGGCAAAGGTCGCTTCAAAAAAGCCCCTGCCGACATCTTGGCCCAAGCCTTGGTGGCGATTGAGAAGAAGCAGCAGATCCAAGCGCAAATCGAAGCCTGGTCCGCTGAGTTGGTGGCGGGGACCTGCCCGGAGCCGGTGCGCGCGCAGCTCTACAAAATCCTATTCAAGCCCGACAAAAACAGCCCCGAATACAAAGCGGTGGTTCAGGCCGCGCGCGACAGCCATACCGCCCCATTGCCCCTACTCCTACAAGCCGGGGCGATCGGCAACGCCTACGAATTTCACTGGCAACGCTTTTTGTTCGAGCACTTCCCCAAAGGCACAGGGTTTGGTGAAGTGCTCGTGCCCAGCTTGATCGATGACCTGCCTTTGGCGGGAGTTCAGGCGTTTTCCATCGACGACTCACAAACCACCGAAATCGACGACGCTTTGTCGGTGCAAGGGTTGGGCAGTGGCTGCGTGACCTTGGGCATCCACATCGCAGCACCGGCTTTGTCGATCACACCCGACAGTGCTTTGGATCAGATCGCGCGACAACGCCTGTCCACGGTTTACATGCCCGGTCACAAAATCACCATGCTGCCCGATGCTGTGGTGCAAGCCTATACCCTGCAAGCTGGACATGCCTGTCCCGCCGTGTCCTTGTATGTGCGCATCGATGAGAACACTCTGGCGGTGCTCGACAGCCAAACCCGATTGGAGCGCGTGCCGATCGCTGATAACCTGCGTCACGATCAGATCGACCACATCGTCACCGAGGCTTGGCTACAAGGCGAACCCAACGCCGCCGCACCACCCGCCGTTCAGCGTTGGCAAACCGAACTGGCCTGGCTCTTTCGATTGGCCCAACATCTCAAAGCCGCCCGCGAAGTGGTGCGCGGCAAGCCCGAAACATTCAACCGACCTGACCACACATTCAAATTGGAAGGTGTGGGTGAACAGGGCATACAAGGCGATGAAACCGTGGTCATGGGCTTGCGCCAGCGCGGTGCACCTTTGGACTTGATCGTGGCCGAAGCGATGATCGTCGCCAACAGCACGTGGGGTCAGTGGCTGGCGCAATGTGGTGTGCCGGGCATTTACCGCAGCCAAGCCAGCTTGGCGCCTGGCATCAAGGTGCGCATGGGCGCCAAAGCCTTACCCCACGCAGGCATCGGTGTACCCGCCTATGCTTGGAGCACCTCGCCACTGCGCCGCTATGTGGACATGGTCAACCAGTGGCAAATCATCGCTTGCGCGCGGCATGGTGCTGCTGCGGCTTTGGTCGCCCCTTTCAAGCCCAAAGACGCCCAATTGCTGGGAGTCATCGGGGCATTCGATGCGGCTTACAGCGCTTACAACGACTTCCAGCGCGGCATGGAACGTTACTGGACGATGAAGTACATCGAACAAAACGGTATCACCGAACTCGATGCCACGATCATCAAAGACCAGCTCGTTCGCGCCGATACCCTGCCACTGGTCATGCCCGTCATGGGCGCCGATGGCTGGCCACGCGGTGCACAAGCCCGTGTGCGTCTGGGTCGTATCGACCTGCTCGCCTTGGACGTATCGGCCACCGTTGTCGCACGATTGGACAACCCCGACAGCACCGATGACGATGCCTTGATCGACCCCGAGGAAGACGACACCGCCTTGGCCACGCCCGTGGCCTTGGCGATCGACTTGGACGAGGCTGAAGCACCAAGCGTCGTTCCCAACCCATAATGCGACCGTGCAAGCAATGGCCCTGAACGTGACCCAATGGTTTCGGCAACGAAGCACCCTGCAATGGGCGCTGGGCATTTCCATCGCGTTTCATGCGGCCTTGCTGACGATCCGCGCCGTGGACCCGGTGGGCTTTAACCGCTTGTTCGAGAACACCCCTTTGGAAGTGATCTTGGTCAACACCCAAAGTGACCAAATGCCCGAGCAAGCGCAGGCGATCGCACAAGCGTCTTTGGCCGGTGGTGGCAGCGCAGACGCAGGTCTGGCCAGCTCACCACTGCCCAGCACAGCCAGCGCACAAATCGGCAACGCCCCAGAACCTCAAACAGCTTCCTTGGCTGCGCTGCGACAACGCCAACAGGCCCTCCTGACCCAAGTTCGCCAACAAATTGCGCAACTGCCACCAGTCGACCCCAAGACCAGCGCCAACACACCACAGGCCGAGGCCGAAGAACGCAAACGCCAAGCCTTGTTCAATATGTTGGCCCAGATTGAAAAGCGCATCCAAGAGGAGAATGCGCGCCCACGCAAACACTACATCAGTCCAGCCACACGAGAAGCGGTCTACGCCGTCTATTACGACGCATTGCGGCAGCAGATTGAAGAACAGGGCACCCGCCAATTCCCTCAAGCAGGTGGACAAAAACTCTACGGCGAACTGACCATGGTGATCACGGTCAACCATACCGGTGAGGTACTCGACACCGAGGTGGCCGACCGCTCAGGCTCGCCCGCACTGGACCGCCGAGCACAAGCCATTGTTCGGGCTCAGCGCTTTGCGCCATTCACCCCCGCCATGCGGCAGCAAGCCGATCACATCGTGGTGGTCTCGCGTTTTCGTTTCACCCGAAACGAAACCCTACAAACCCAGTTGAGAGGGCAATGACATGAAGCACGTCTGGCGTTACTTGTCGTGGTGGGTACTGGCGGGTTTGGGTTTGCAGTTGTTTTTTTTCGCACGCATCGCCGGCATGAATGTGATCAACCCCGAAAGCACGGCCTTCATGCGCTCGGAAATTGCCCGCGTCAGCATCAAAGCGATCACCGGTGAAAAACCTTGGCGATGGTCCCAAGAATGGGCGGATGGCAACGCCATCAGCAACCATTTGCGGCGCGCTGTCATCGCCTCTGAGGATGGCGGCTTTGTGAACCACGCTGGAGTTGATTGGGCGGCCATTGAATCGGCTTGGGAAAAGAACCAACGTCGCCAAGCTCAAGCCGAGAAACGGGCAGCCGCCGCAGCCGTACGCGCTGCCCAAAAGCCGAATGCGGCCCCACCGCGAACCCGCCCGGCCAAAATCATCGGCGGCTCGACCATCACCCAACAACTGGCCAAAAACCTCTTCTTGTCGGGAGAGCGAAACCTGATGCGCAAGGGGCAAGAATTGGTCTTGGCCTTGATGATCGAAGCCGTGCTCGACAAAGACCGCATCTTGACGATCTACCTCAACAGCGTGGAATGGGGGCACGGCGTGTTTGGCGCTCAAGCGGCCAGTCAGCGCTACTTCAAAAAATCGGCCGGGCAAATCGGCCGCGTTGAAGCGGCGCGTTTGGCGGTCATGCTGCCCTCACCCAAATTCTTCGAAACCCGCACCGGCTCGGCATATCTGAGTAACCGTGCGGGCACCACCTTGGCACGCATGCCCTCGGTGCAATTGCCATGAGCGCTGCAACCCACACGATCCGAATCTTGGGCATCGATCCAGGCTTGCAATGCACCGGCTTTGGGGTGATCGACGTCGTGGGGTCCGCCCTGCATTACGTGGCCAGCGGCACCATCCGAACCGAACCAGACCACCCACAGCTGTTACCCGGACGATTAAAAATTTTGTTCGATGGCATCACCGAAGTCGTGCAGCGCTACCAGCCCACGGTAGCCGCCTGTGAAATCGTTTTTGTCAACGTCAACCCACAAGCCACATTGCTGTTGGGCCAAGCGCGCGGCGCTTGTGTCACCGCCTTGGTGGTCAATGGCTTACCGGTCAGTGAATACACCGCACTGCAGCTCAAAAAAGCCGTGGTGGGCTATGGCCGTGCGGCCAAGCCGCAAATTCAGGAGATGGTCAAGCGTTTGCTCAAGCTACCAGGTTTGCCCGGCAAAGATGCCGCCGATGCTTTGGGTTTGGCCATTACCCATGCACAGGTGAGCAAAACCAAAACCGCCATCGAACAGGTCAGCGCCTTGCAAGGGCGCACGCATGCAAGTTACAAAGATGGCCGTTGGTATTGAAGCGATGCCGGGCGTCAGATCAGGCGCTGCAGGGCCAGGACGGCAAAGAAGCCCAAACCGGCGAACACGGTCCATTTGAAAATCACCAAGCCCCAACGGCGGTAGCCGACACGACCAGTGAACATGTAGGCGACGAAACAGGCCGCCGCCAACACCAACAACAGCAGAATCACCCAACGCAACCACATGGCGGAGACCTGTTTGCCTTACCAGGCAGGAGCCAAAGCGGCAAAACCCGAGGGTGCGTCGCGCTCCTTCTCGAAACTCACGATCTCGTAAGCGCTCTGATCGCTCAGCAAAGCCCGCAGCAATTGGTTGTTCATGGCATGGCCCGAACGGTAGGCGCTGTAGGCGGCCAACAGCGGCTTACCCACGATATAGAGGTCGCCAATGGCGTCCAGAATTTTGTGTTTCACGAACTCATCGTGGTAACGCAAGCCATCTGCGTTGAGCACCTTGACGTCGTCCATCACAATGGCGTTGTCCAAACCACCGCCCATGGCCAAACCGTGCGAGCGCATCATTTCAACATCGCGGGTAAAACCGAAGGTACGGGCGCGGGCGATTTCGCGGGCGTATCGACCGCTGCCAAAGTCAAACGTGACCTGCTGCCCCGTGGAATTCACCGCAGGGTGGTTGAACTCAATCTCAAAACTGAGCTGGTAACCGTGGTAAGGGTCCAAGCGCGCCCACTTGGCGTTGCTGCCTTCACCCTCACGGACCTCGACCGGCTTGAGCACACGAATGAATTGCTTGGGTACGCCTTGGGTTTCAATGCCCGCACTTTGCAACAGGTACACAAACGAAGCCGACGAGCCGTCCAAAATGGGCACTTCTTCGGCCGTGATGTCGACCATCAGGTTGTCGATGCCCAAACCAGCACACGCGCTCATCAGGTGTTCGATGGTGTGCACCTTCGCCCCACCATGGGAGATGGTTGAGGCCAAACGGGTGTCGCTCACCGCAGTCGCATTGACAGGGATTTCCACCGGTTCGGGCAAATCCACGCGTCTGAACACGATGCCGGTGTTGGGCGCAGCCGGGCGCAACGTCAGCTCGACCCGCTGCCCGCTGTGAAGCCCCACCCCAACAGCGGTGGTCAGCGATTTGAGGGTTCGTTGTGCCAGCATGGGTTGATTTTATTTCAATCGGCCTGTTTGCGCAGGAAGGCGGGGATTTCGAAATCATCCATACCACCCGATGACAACGCATCAACCTTGGCTGCGGCTTGCGTCCGGTTGGGTGTGCGCCACACCGCGGGACCTTGCAGGCCGGCGTAATTGGGCTGAGCCATGGCCGCTGCCCCCGGGCCGTCGATGGCCGCATTGACCGTGGGGATATCGAACGGCACGTTATCGGTGCCGGTGCGCAAGGTTTGGACCATTTGAATGTTGGGGGTGCTGCGGCGCGAACCGTTTTTCGACAAGCCGGTGGCCACCACGGTCACGCGCATGTCCTCGCCCAAGCTCTCGTCGTAAGCAGCACCGTAAATCACGTGCGCATCGGGAGAAGCGTATGCGCGAATGGTGTTCATGGCCTGTTTGGACTCTGACAACTTCAAAGAACCTTTGGCTGCCGTGACCAAGACCAACACACCCTTGGCGCCAGACAAGTCAATGCCTTCCAACAAAGGACATGCCACGGCTTGCTCGGCCGCGATACGGGCACGATCCGGGCCATTAGCAATCGCAGTGCCCATCATGGCCTTACCAGGCTCACCCATGACAGTGCGCACGTCTTCAAAGTCGACGTTGACGTTGCCGTACTCGTTGATGATCTCGGCAATGCCACCCACTGCGTTTTTGAGCACGTCATTGGCGTGGGCAAACGCTTCCTCTTGGGTGATGTCGTCACCCAACACGTCTTGCAGCTTCTCGTTCAACACCACGATCAAGGAATCGACGTTGGCTTCGAGCTCGCCCAAGCCGCCATCGGCATTGGACATGCGACGACCACCTTCCCAATCGAAAGGCTTGGTGACCACGCCCACCGTCAAGATACCCATTTCCTTCGCCACGCGTGCGATCACAGGAGCCGCCCCTGTACCGGTACCACCCCCCATGCCGGCGGTGATGAAGAGCATGTGTGCGCCTGAGATGCTCTCACGAATTTGTTGCTCTGCTTGTTCGGCAGCATCACGGCCTTTTTCTGGCTTGCTGCCCGCACCCAAACCTGTACCACCCAATTGGATGATTTTGTTGGCCGAGCTGCGCGACAAAGCCTGTGCATCGGTGTTCGCAGCGATGAACTCAACGCCTTGAACGCCCCGTTCAATCATGTGCTCAACGGCGTTGCTGCCGCCGCCGCCAACGCCGATCACTTTGATTTGTGTGCCTTGGTTGAAACCTTCTTCAACTTCAATCATTTCAATGGTCATGGTGTTCTCCTGTGTGAATGCCTTTTTGTTCGGCTTTCGGTTCAATGGTTAAAAAATGAATCGGTTGTGGTCTCTCAACCAGGGGGTTCGGTGGTAGATCGCCATCGACATCGCCGACGTTTGATGTTGTGGATCTCCATTTGTGCGGACATTTTGTATGTGTGGGTCATCAAAAACTCCCCACAAACCAGTCTTTGATTCGACCGAGTGCGCTGTGAACAGACCCTGCTTTTTGGGCGACTTTGTGACCACGCACACGCGCCAAACGCGCTCCCTCGAGCAGGCCCATCACGGTGGCGGCACGGGGTTGCGCAACCATGTCGTACAAGGCGCTGTTGTATTGCGGTATGCCGCGACGCACGGGTTTGAGGAAGATGTCCTCACCCAGTTCGGGCATGCCCGGCATCATCGCGCTGCCACCGGTGAGAACGATACCCGAGGACAGCATTTCTTCGTGCCCCGAATCGCGAATGACTTGTTGCACCAAAGTAAAGATTTCTTCGATGCGTGGCTCGATCACACCGGCCAAAGCTTGACGGCTCAGCATGCGGGGCTGGCGATCACCCAAGCCCGGCACTTCCACCTGCTGATCTGGGTCTGCCAATAATTGTTTGGCAAAACCACTTTCCACCTTGATGTCCTCTGCATCTTTGGTGGGGGTGCGCAAGGCCATGGCGATGTCGCTGGTGATGAGATCGCCCGCAATCGGGATCACCGCGGTGTGACGAATCGAGCCACCTGCGTAAATGGCGATGTCGGTGGTGCCAGCACCAATGTCCACCAAAGCCACACCCAATTCTTTTTCATCTTGTGTGAGCACCGCATGGCTGGAAGCGACCGGGTTGAGCATCAAATGGTCCACTTCCAAACCGCAGCGGCGAACACACTTGATGATGTTTTCGGCTGCACTTTGAGCGCCGGTGACGATGTGAACCTTGGCTTCCAAGCGCAAACCACTCATGCCGATGGGCTCTTTGACCTCCTGTCCATCGATCACAAACTCCTGTGCTTCGAGCAGCAAGAGTCGCTGGTCGGTCGAAATGTTGATGGCTTGGGCGGTTTCGATGACGCGCGCCACATCGTTGGCGCTGACCTCGCGATCCTTGATGGCCACCATGCCGCTGGAGTTCATGCCTCGGATGTGACTGCCGGTGATGCCGGTGTACACCCGTGCGATGCGGCAATCGGCCATCAACTCGGCCTCCTTGAGCGCTTGCTGAATGCTTTGTACCGTGGCGTCGATGTTGACCACGACGCCACGTTTGAGTCCGTTGCTCGGTGCCACGCCCATGCCTGCAAGCTTGAGCTCGCCGCTGGGTAAAACCTCGGCGACGACGACCATGATCTTGGACGTTCCAATGTCCAGACCAACCACCAAATCTTTGTATTCTTTGGCCATGTGTGCTGATTACCTCGTGTTGGCCGGTTGACCCGGCGCTGGTGTGGCGAGTGTTGAAACGCCCCGCATGCTCAAGGCGTACCCGTTGGGGTAGCGCAAATCGACCGTCTGCAAGTCACCTGCAAAGCGCTGGGTGACTTGACTGACGGTCCGAATGAATTGCTGGTTCCGAGCGACCAAAGCGGCATGGTCTCCACGACCCAGCTCAATTTGGGCACTGTTGTCCAGGGTGACTTGCCAGTTGCCACGTTCGGTCAAAATCAAACGTTCAACACCAAAGCCCAGGTATTCGTATTGAGGCGATAGAGCATTGAACAACCGCAAGACATCGGCTGCACTGCTCGCTGGGCCAGCCAAAATTGGCAAGTTGTCGCTGCCGTCGGGGTTGGCCTCGAATACCTCACCCCACGTATTGACCAATTGACCCGAACCTTCGCTCTGCCACCAAGCGACGGCTTGGTGTTCTTGTAGGGTGATGCGCAGGCGGTTGGGGAATTCACGTTGAACCACGGCTTGACGAACCCAGGGAACCGACTCAAAGAATTCACGTGTTCGGTTCAAGTCCAAGGTCATGAAACTGCTGCCCAATTCACTGCGCATACGGGTCACCACTTGGGCTCGCAAGGTGATGGCGTTTTGATGGGTCACGTCTCCCACCACCACCATGGACTTCACCGACCACACGGGATGATTCAAAGACCAATGCCCCACAGACAACACCACGAGCACAGCCAATACACCGATCAGGGATCGGGTGGCCAAGCGCATGAGCTTGATGTCCAAGGGCAAAGGCGTGGTGCTGGTCATGTTCAAGGTTTGGCAGGGTTATCCAGACTGGCACTGGCGAGAAGCTGTACACACAAAGCCTCATAAGACAAACCCACTGCTCGCGCCGACATCGGCACGAGGGAGTGGCTGGTCATCCCCGGTGAGGTGTTGATTTCCAACAAATATGGCGCGCGCGTGACCTTGTCGATCATCACATCGGCCCTGGCCCAGCCACGGCAACCCAAGGTTTTGAACGCCTTGAGCACCAAAGCTTGGATATGTGCTTCTTCGGCGGCAGGCAAGCCCGAAGGCACCAGGTATTGGGTGTCGTCTGTGAAGTACTTGTTCTGGTAGTCGTAGTTGCCATTGGGCGCCACGATGCGGATGACAGGCAGAGCCTGCGCCTGATCGCCTGTACCAAGTACTGGGCACGTCACTTCATCACCTGCAATGAATTGCTCGCACATCACCAACGGGTCTTGTGCTCGCGCCAGGGCAAACGCGGCATCGCATTGCTCGAGTTGGGTGACTTTGGTCAAGCCAATGGTGGAGCCTTCACGGACCGGCTTGATGATCATGGGACTGCCCAAGGCAACAAATGCGTCACGGGTTTCCTGTGCCGTCTTGACGTGGCGCCATGCCGGCGTGGGCAATCCCTCGGCAGACCAAATTCGCTTGGTCATCAACTTGTCCATCGCCACCGACGAGGCCATCACGCCGGGGCCGGTGTAAGGAATGCCCAGCAACTCCAAAGCACCTTGCACTGTGCCGTCTTCTCCAAAACGTCCGTGCAAAGCGATGAAGCAGCGCTGAACACCTTGATCACGCAACACATCCAAGCCTTGCTCCGCAGGGTCAAACGCATGGGCATCCACACCCTGCGAACGCAAGGCTGCCAAAACACCTTGACCCGACATCAAAGACACTTCGCGCTCGGCTGAGCGCCCCCCCATGAGCACGGCGACTTTGCCGAACTGGGTCACATCCATCACAGGCTGTTGTTGGTTCATATGGAAGTTCCTGTTGAAGCCGTCAAGGCCATCACTTGCGCTGCCACACCGCCGATGGAGCCTGCACCCATACACAGGACCACATCGCCATCACGGACGTTGCGCACGATGGCTGCAGCCATGTGTTCAATCTCGTTCACAAACACGGGTTCGACTTGCCCAGCCACGCGCATGGCCCGAGCCAAGGAACGGCTGTCTGCGGCCACCAAGGGTGCTTCGCCTGCGGCGTAAACCTCGGCGAGCAAAACGGCATCGGCTTGACCCATGACCTTGATGAAATCTTCAAAACAATCGCGGGTGCGACTGTAACGGTGCGGTTGGAATGCCAACACCAAGCGACGACCAGGGAAGGCACCACGCGCGGCAGCGATCGTGGCCGCCATTTCCACTGGATGATGACCATAGTCGTCAACGATGGTGCAAGCTCCGCCCTGAGGCAAAGCGGCGTCACCGTAGCGCTGAAAACGTCGACCCACACCTTTGAAATTGGCCAAAGCCTGAACAACCGCGGCATCATCTACACCCAACTCCACCGCCACAGCAATCGCAGCCAAAGCATTGAGTACGTTGTGTACGCCTGGGAGGTTCAGGACCACCGACAAGGGTGCCAACTCCACACCGTTTTTGCGCAACACCGTGAAATGCATTTGGCCGCCCACCGCGCGCACATCGACCGCTCGCACTTGCGCATCGGTCGACAAACCGTAGCTGGTGATGGGTCGGGCAATTTGGGGCAACAAGCTGCGCACGGCGGGGTCATCCACACACACCACGGCAGCACCATAAAACGGCATGTGGTGTAAGAAGTCCACAAAAGCCTGCTTCAGACGACCAAAGTCGTGACCATAGGTGTCCATGTGGTCAGCGTCGATGTTGGTCACCACCGCCATCACCGGCAAGAGGTTCAAGAAGGAAGCATCGGACTCATCGGCTTCCACCACGATGTACTCACCCGATCCCAGCCGGGCATTCACACCGGCGCTGTTGAGCTTGCCGCCAATCACAAACGTGGGGTCGAGCTGGGCTGCCGCCAGCACACTGGCGACCAAACTGGTGGTGGTGGTTTTACCGTGAGTGCCCGCGATCGCAATGCCTTTTTTCATGCGCATCAGCTCAGCCAACATGACCGCCCTTGGTACCACGGGCAAGAGTTTTGCGTGGGCTGCCACCACCTCTGGGTTGTCTTCTTTGACCGCGGTGGAGGTGACGATGGCATCGGCACCATCGATGTGACGCGCATCATGGCCAAGATGGACACGGGCACCAAGCTCGGCCAAACGGCGTGTGGCGACGTTGTCACCCAGGTCGCTGCCCGAGATGGTGTAGCCCTGGTTGAGCAACACCTCGGCAATGCCGCTCATGCCGGCTCCACCGATGCCCACAAAATGGATGTGACGAATGGCGTGTTTCATGGGATGTTTCTTTTGGCCAGTGCTTCACAGGCGTCCACCATCGCGGACACAGCTTGGGTTTGGGCTTTGAGTTGCGCTTGCTGCGCCATGGCTTGCAACACCGGACGACGCGTGTTGCGCAAGACTTCCACCACTTTTTCAACGGTGAATTCGCTTTGAACGGTGGTCCATGCGCCACCCGACTTGGACAAGAACTCAGCGTTGTGACGCTGGTGGTCATCCACGGCATGAGGAAAAGGCACAAACCAAGCTGCGGCGCCAATGGCGGCAATTTCGGTCACGGTGCTGGCTCCGCCCCGCGCAATCACCAGATCGGCATCGGCAAATGCGCCTGCCATGTCTTGAATGAATGGCACGCATTCGGCCTCAACACCAGCTTGTGCGTAATTGGCTTTTAGCGCTGCAATCTGGGATTCACCGCTTTGGTGGAGCACCTGTGGTCGCTCTTGCACGCTCAGCATGGCCAAGGCTTTCGGGATGATTTGGTTGAGCGCTTGCGCCCCCAAACTACCGCCCACCACCAACAAACGCAAAGGACCATCCCGACCAGCCCATCGCTGCGCCGGAGAGGCCTGCCGCAAAAAGTCCGCACGCAAAGGATTACCGATCCACTCCCCCTTGGGCAAGACGTTGGGAAAAGCGGTGAATACCCGATCGGCCACACCCGCCAACCATCGGTTGGCCATGCCGGCCACCGAGTTTTGCTCGTGCAAGATCAAGGGCTTGTCCAACCAGACCGACATGAGTCCACCTGGAAATGTCACGTAGCCCCCAAAACCCACCACCACATCGGGCTTGAGCTTGAGCACGGCAGCACGGGCTTGCCAAAAAGCACGCAGCAAGCGCAGTGGCAAAAAGGGCAGTGTCCACCAACCTTTGCCGCGAACACCACCAAACTCAATGGGCTCGACCACAAAGCCTTTGGGACGAACCAAACGGTTTTCCATGCCCAATGGCGTACCGAGCCAATGAACCGACCAACCTTGGGTTCGCAAAGCCTCAGCCACAGCAAGTCCTGGAAAAATATGCCCGCCGGTACCGGCGGCCATGATCAATGCCACGCGCTGTCTCATGACCGACCTCCCCGCATCTTTTGTCGGTTTTCGAAGTCCACGCGCATCACAATGGCCAAAGCGATCAAGTTGATCAGGATCGCTGAGCCGCCGTAACTCATGAGGGGCAATGTCAAGCCCTTGGTGGGCAAAGCCCCCAAGTTCACACCGATGTTGATGAAAGCCTGAAAACCGATCCACAAGGCGACGCCTTGGGCCAACAAGCCCGCAAAGACCTGGTCCAGGGCGACCGCTTGGCGGCCGATGTGCATGATGCGACGTGTCAGCCAAACGAACAGCCCAATCAGGGTGAGCACGCCCACAAATCCAAATTCTTCACCGATCACTGCCAACAAGAAATCGGTGTGGGCTTCGGGGAGCCAATGCAATTTCTCCACACTGCCCCCCAAACCAACGCCAAAAATCTCACCTCGGCCAAAAGCAATCAGGGAATGCGACAGTTGGTAGCCTTTACCCAAGGCATGCACTTCGCTCCAGGGGTCAAGGTAGGCAAAAATCCGCTCACGACGCCATTCGCTGAAAATAATCATCAATAAGAATGCCCCCACCAGCACCACACTGATGAGCAAAAACATTCGAATATTGACCCCACCCAAAAACAAGATGCCCATGGCAATGACGGCAATCACCATGAAAGCCCCCATATCGGGTTCGGCCAGCAGCAGCACACCGGTCAAACCCAAAGCCACCAGCATGGGAACCACCGCCCGGGTGAAACTCTCTTTGACTTCCATCTTGCGAACCATGAAGTTGGCCGCATAAAGCACCATCGCCAACTTGGCCAACTCCGACGGTTGGAAATTCATGACGCCCAAAGAAATCCATCGGCGCGCCCCATTGACACCTTTGCCAATGAAGGGCACCAACACCAAGATGAGCAGCACCAAGGCGAACACAAACAACAGGGGTGCGTACTTTTCCCAAACGCGGATCGGCACCTGAAAAGCCAGCAAAGCCGCCACCACACCCACACCCATGGCAAAACCATGGCGAAGCAAGAAATGGGTGTGGCTGTAGTTCGAAAATTTGGGGCTGTCCGGCAAAGCAATGGAAGCCGAATACACCATCACCAAACCCCAAGTCAGCAGCGAGGCAACGACCGCCAATAAGGCTTGATCAAAGCCCACCAGACCAGTGGGTGCGCGGCTGCGGTCGGCATACCCCCAACTGGCCGAACCCAATGGCAAGCCATCGCTGGCAGGGGCAGCGGGCCAAACCCAGCCGCGCAGGGTTTGCCAATGGTGGGTCAGCCAGGCCTTCATCGAAGGGCCTCCAATTCCACACCCGCATCCAGTGCCAATTCGCCCACGGTCTGCACGAAGACCTCGGCACGGTGTGCGTAATCACGGAACATGTCCAAGCTGGCACACGCCGGCGACAACAAGACCGCATCGCCATGGTGCGCTTGCTCAGAAGCCCAACGCACCGCCTCGGGCAAAGTCGATGCCATGAGCATGGGAACTTGGGCATCGTCCAAGGCATCGCCCACGGTATCTCGCAAACGCTGGGCATCGCGGCCGATGAAGACCACCGCACGGGCAAATGTCGCCAAAGGTTGTGCCAATGGCGAAAAGTCTTGTCCCTTGCCATCGCCACCCAAGATCACCACCAAACGCTGGTCGGACCCCAAACCATTGATGGCCGCTAAAGTGGCCCCCACGTTGGTGCCTTTGCTGTCATCGAAATAGGTCACACCATGGATCACACCCACAGGCTCGACCCGGTGGGGCTCGCCACGGTAATCGCGCAAGCCATGCAACATACGACCCATGGCGTATCCCGTGGAGGTGGCCAAAGCCAAAGCCGCCAAGGCGTTCGCGGCGTTGTGGCGACCCCGAATGCGCAAGGCATCGGCGGGCATGAGCCGTTGCATCCAGCAGTCCACCTCGGGACCGGTCAAACGGGTTTCGTCCAAAGCCTGCGCCCGGACCAACCAGTCCATGCCGTTGACGGTTTCGATACCCCAATCGCCAGGCTGCTGTGGCAGGTCCAAACCAAAGGTGTTCCATGGCCGTGCAGGCTGTTGACGGTAACGGCCCGCGACCTTGACGGACACCATGGGCGGCGCCATGCGCATGACCGCAGGGTCGTCTCGGTTGAGCACCATGTGTGCGTGCTCACCAAAAACCTGGGCTTTGGCGTTGGCATAGGCGGCCATGTTGCCGTGCCAATCCAAATGGTCTTCGCTCAAATTGAGGACCGTGGCGGCGGTGGGTACTCCTCGCCAAACTGGATCAACGCCATCGAGCTGAAAGCTGGACAACTCCAACACCCATACAGAAGGCAGGTGAGGTGGTGCTGGTGGCAAAGTCGCGGGTGGCGCGATCGGCAAGGCATCGGCTTCTAAGCCCGCCAAGACATCGGTGATGGGTTCATCTTCGGTGCGGTCGGCCTCATCCATGGACAGGTCGTTTGGCACAACCAGCGCAACCTCCGGCACTGTGCCGGTTTCGACGCTGGTTTGCACGTCCTGTGCGGCAGCGGCAGCCTCATGGTCCAAGGCGTGGCTGAGCACATCCAACAAGTTCGGACCAATATTGCCAGCCACAACCACGTGGGCACCGGTTTGGGCCAACAGGTGCGCTGTCAAGGATGTGACGGTGGTTTTGCCGTTGGTCCCGGTGATGGCCAAAACCTGAGGGCGGTAAGGCCAAGGGTCGCGTTGGGACAAATCGGCCAAGGCCTGGGCAAACACATCGAGCTCACCCCAAACCGGCACTTGGTTTTGGCTTGCCCATTCCCGAACCAAGGCCCAATCCTGGGGCGCCAGACCCGGACTGCGCAAGATGTGGGTCCATGTCACGCCATCGGTCAAGCGTGCATCGAACACACCACCGATGAAAGCCACGCTGGGACATTGTGTTTGCAGAGCAGCGAGTTGTGGTGGTTGCTCGCGTGTGTCGGCCACCGTCACTTCAGCACCATGGCGCACGCACCAGCGGGTCATGGCCAAGCCTGAGGCTCCAAGCCCCAACACCAACACGGATTTGTCGCGCCAATCGTTCATCGCAGTTTCAAGGTGGACAAGCCAACCAAACACAAAAACATGGTGATGATCCAGAAGCGAACCACCACCTGGGTTTCTTTCCAACCCTTTTTCTCAAAGTGGTGGTGCAAAGGGGCCATGTGAAACAAACGGCGGCCTTCACCGAAGCGGCGTTTGGTGAACTTGAACCAACTCACTTGCAACATCACCGAGAGCGCCTCGACGACAAAAATCCCGCCCATGATGGCCAGTACGATTTCCTGTCGAACAATCACCGCCACCGTGCCCAGTGCACCGCCCAAAGCCAAAGCGCCCACGTCGCCCATGAACACCTGTGCAGGATGTGCGTTGAACCACAAGAAGGCCAAACCCGCGCCCGCCATGGCGGCGCAGAAAATCAACACCTCACCGGTGCCAGGAATGTGTGGCAAGAGCAGGTAACGCGAAAACACCGCACTGCCCGTGACGTAAGCGAACACACCCAGCGCAGAACCCACCATGACCACCGGCATGATGGCCAAACCATCCAAACCATCCGTCAGGTTCACGGCGTTGCTCGCACCCACGATGACCAAATAGGTCAAGACGACAAAACCCAAAACGCCCAACGGATAAGAAATTTCCTTGAAGAATGGGACCATCAGGCCAGCTTGTGGCGGCAGGTCCAAGGTAAAGCCAGAAGCTACCCAAGCGGTGAAAAGATCCCACACAGCTTGGTTGCTGGTGCCCGAAATACTGAACAAAAGGTAGAACGCCGCCACAACGCCAATCAGCGACTGCCAGAAAAATTTTTCACGCGACCGCATGCCTTCGGGGTCTTTGCGCACCACCTTGCGCCAGTCATCCACCCAACCGATGGCACCAAAACCCAGCGTCACCACCAAAACAATCCAAACGAAGCGGTTGGAGAGGTCAAACCACAAAAAGGTAGAGGCCGCAATCGAAAACAAAATCAACACACCACCCATGGTCGGCGTGCCGCCTTTGCTCAGGTGGGTCTGCATGGCGTACTCACGGATCGGCTGGCCAATCTTGAGTGCAGCCAATCGGCGAATGAAATAAGGACCCGCCACCAAGCCCAGGATGAGTGCGGTCATCGCGGCCATGACGGCACGAAAGGTGAGGTATTGGAAAACGCGCAAAAAGCCCCAATCGGGCGAGAGGGTTTGCAGCCAAATGGCCAAACTAAGCAACATGGGTCGGCTCCGGGTGGGTGTTTTGTGCGGTCAAGGCCATGGCGGCTTGGACCACGCGCTCCATGCGCATGAATCGAGATCCCTTGACCAACAAACTTTGCGGGCCATCGGTTTGAACCATGGTGCTGGCGATGTGGGCTGCAAGTTCGTCGACATCGCGCCAAAGTTGCGGTAAGGGTTCGGCCTTGGTCGTGAGCGTGGCCACAGCTTGAGCCATCCACCGCCCACTGACATGAACGTCGGTCAGACCCGCCGCGTGGGCTTGTCGCAAGACTTCCAAATGAAAATCCAAGCCTTGTTCACCGACTTCGCCCATGTCACCCAAAACCAAGCAGCGTGGCGCTGGCAACTCGGCGAGCACACGGATAGCAGCTGCCACCGAGTCGGGGTTGGCGTTGTAGGTGTCGTCCACCACCGTCACCGAGCCGCGTGGCAAGGACAAGCGCAAAGCGCGCGAACGGCCACCGACCGGCTCAAATGCATTCAAGCCTGTCTGCACATGATTCAAGGACACGCCCGCAGCCAGCGCACATGAAGCGGCGGCCAAAGCGTTGCGCACGTTGTGGCGACCGGCAATGCGCAAACGAACCTGTACTTGGCCCATCGGCGTGACCACGTTCAAATGCCATTCGCCACCTTGCCAGCTCACCCCCGTGGCGTACACATCAGCGTCGCTGCGTTCATCATCGAACACCCAGACTCGGCGCGAGCCACTCAGCTCGCGCCACAGCCCGGTGTAGGTATCGTGTGCGGGAAATACGGCCACGCCATCAACAGGCAATGCACTCAAGACCGAGCCGTTTTCTCGGGCCACGGCGTCGACCGTGCCCATGAACTCTTGGTGTTCTCGCTGTGCGTTGTTGACCAGGGCCACCGTGGGTTGAGCGATGGTGCTGAGGTAGGCAATTTCACCAGGGTGGTTCATGCCCAACTCCACCACCGACAGGCGGTGCTCAGGGCGCAAACGCAGCACCGTCAAGGGCACACCGATGTCGTTGTTCAGATTGCCCTGTGTCGCGTGGGCTTGATCACCCGCAGCGGTGCGCAGAATGGTCGCAATCATTTGCGTCACGGTGGTTTTACCGTTGCTACCCGTGACCGCGATCAAGGGACCCTGCCATTGGGCTCGCCAAGCCGTGGCGAGTTCGCCCAGGGCCAAACGGCTGTCGGGTACTTGTACGCCCGGCACACCGGCCGAGCTCACGTCGCGCTCACCGATCACCATCACCGCGCCTTGTGCGGCGGCTTGGCTCAGGAATTCGTTGGCATCAAAACGCTCGCCCTTCAAGGCCACGAACAAATCGCCAGCTTGTAAGCTGCGGGTGTCGGTGTGCACGCGGTTCACGGGCACAGTCAAATCACCTACGCAACGGGCACCGTTCAAGCGGGGCAACAGGGACGAGAGGTTCATGCTCATGAGCGCGCTCCCTGCTGGGCGCGCTGCTGCAAAGCGGCCAAGGCCACACGCACGTCGCTGAAGGGATGGCGCACACCCGCCACTTCTTGGTAATCCTCATGCCCTTTACCGGCGATCACCACCACGTCGTTCGGGCTAGCGGCCTGCAGGGCCAAGTCAATGGCTTGCGCACGATCGACCTCCAACACCGCTCGGCCTTTTGAGACCAAGCCGGCGGCCATGGCGTCCAAGATGCTGGTGGGGGATTCGCTGCGTGGGTTGTCGCTGGTGAGCACGACCCGATCGGCCCCCCTCTCAGCGACCGCGGCCATCAAGGGACGCTTGGAGGCATCGCGGTCGCCACCACACCCCAACACGGCCCAAACCGCACCACCACGACGTTCCGCCAGCTCGCGAGCCACGCGCAAGACCTGATCGACCGCATCGGGCGTGTGGGCGTAATCCACCAAAGCCAAGGGTTCTTCAACAAGCCCCGTGCTGACAGGCTGCAAACGACCAGGGACAGGTGTGAGACTGGCGCACATTGCCACGGCACGCCCCATGTCCACACCCAAGGCCCGAACCGAAGCCAAGACACACAAAAGATTCACGCGGTTGTAATCGCCCAGCAGCGGACAATCCACCTGCCAGCGCCCCAATTCAGCACCATGGGTGTCATGCTCGACCAGCTCAAAACGTTGACCTGCGGCATGAATGTGGAGCGCCCGCACCTGCAAGCGTGCGGGGTCAGCACGCTGTTCATCGGCGCTCACAGTCCAGACACCGTGTGGACGGTCGGCCCAAACCGATTGCACGACCGATCCCTTGGGATCGTCGATATGGACGACCACCGACTCCAATGTCGGCCAATCGAACAAAGCCGCTTTGGCAGCCCAATAGCTCGCCATATCGCCGTGAAAATCCAAATGGTCCTGGGTGAAATTGGTGAACACCGCGACACGAAGATGAGCGCCATTGAGACGACCTTCCACCAAACCGATCGACGAAGCTTCAATGGCGCAAGCTCGGACGCCGGCGTGCACCCAACGGCGTGCCTGGCTGTGCAGCATCACGGGGTCGGGCGTGGTCAAACCCGTCAGCTCCCAAGTCCAGTCGCCAGCGGACGAGGTCGGCGTACCCAAACCCAAAGTGCCGACAATGGCACAGGGTTGCTCCAAGCGGCACAACAGCTGAGCCAACCACCACGCGGTGGAGGTTTTGCCGTTGGTGCCGGTGATGGCCACCGCCGACATTTCGCGCATGGGCTGGGCGTAAAACGCCGCCGCCAATTCGCCCGCTTGGGCTTTGAGTGAGGGCAACGCAGCCACGCGGTCGTCCCATGCCTCCCAAGTCTCTAGACCCTGAGCTTCTACCACTGCGGCCGCAGCACCGTCGTTCAAGGCCGCCGATACAAAGCGCCGCGCGTCGTGCACACCTCCGGGCCAAGCCACAAAACCGTCATCTGCTTTCAAACGACGACTGTCACAGCGCAACTCACCGGCCACACGGGTGCGCAGCCAATCGGCCAAGGCCTGGGGGTGATCGAACCGCTGAGTCACAGGGTTTCCTCCACCGCGGCTGCCACGATCTGGGGTTTGACGGTCAAATCGGGTTGCACACCCAAGATCCGCAAAGTCTGCTGCACGGTTTCACTGAAAACGGGGCCAGCGACCGGTCCGGCGTAATACGTGCCGTTATTGGGCTCATCGATCATCACCGCCACCACGATTCGCGGGTCTTCGATCGGGGCCAGCCCCACAAAAAAGGTGCGGTACTTTTTGGCCACGTAATGTTTGCCCACTTGCTTGCGCGCGGTCCCGGTCTTACCACCAACCGAGTACCCAGAAGTCTGGGCTTGTGGCGCCGTTCCACCAGGACCCGCCGCCATGTGCAGCATGTTACGCACCGAGGTCGCGCTGCCAGGGCTGAACACCCGTACACCCACCACTGGCGAATGGGACTTCATGAGCGTGACAGGCAACAACTCGCCGTCGTTGGCAAACACGGTGTAGGCCTGCGCCAACTGGAACAAGGAAGCGGACAGGCCGTAGCCATAGCTCATCGTGGCCTGCTCTATCGGACGCCAGGTTTTGTAAGGACGCAGTCGGCCAGACACCGCTCCGGGAAAGGGCAACTGCGGTTTTTGACCAAAACCCGCTTGCGCATAGCTTTCCCACATCTCGCGCGGGTGCATTTGCATGGCCACCTTCACCGTGCCCACGTTGCTCGATTTTTGAATAACCTCTGCCAAGGTCAACACACCATGGGGGTGTGCGTCGTTGATGGTCGAACCGCCAATCGTCAAGCGGCCTGGGGCGGTCTGTATGCTGGTCGTGGCCTTGACCAAACCGCGATCCATGGCCAAGGCCGCCACAAAGGGCTTCATGGTGGAGCCTGGCTCAAAGCTGTCGGTCAGCGCGCGGTTGCGCAACTGCTCGCCCGTGAGGTTGATGCGACGATTGGGATTGAAGCTGGGGTAGTTGGCCAAGGCCAAAACTTCGCCGGTGCGCGCATCGAGCACCACGACGCTGCCGGCCTTGGCTTTTTGTGCACGCACCGTGTCGACCAGTTTTTGGTACGCGAAATATTGGATTTTGCTGTCGATCGAGAGCTGTAAATCTTGACCATCCACTGGTGGCACGACATCGCGCACATCCTCCACCACACGACCCAATCGGTCTTTGATGACACGACGAGATCCAGCTTTACCCGAGAGCTGTTGGTTGAACGCCAACTCCACACCCTCTTGACCCCGGTCTTCCACATTGGTGAATCCCACCAAGTGCGCGGCCGCATCACCTTCAGGGTATTGACGCTTGTACACGCGCGACTGATGAATGCCGGGAATCTTCAGCGCAGCAATCGATTTGGCCACTGGTTCATCGACTTGGCGCTTGATCCAAACAAAGGTTTTGTCTTCGTTGGCCAAACGCTTGCGCAAGTCGGCCAGCGGCATCTCCAACAAACGCGCGAGCTCATTCAATTTCGCATCGTTCTTATTGACGTCTTCAGGAATGGCCCAAATGCTTTTGGCTTCCACACTCGATGCCAAGATCAAACCGTTTCGATCCAGAATCCTTCCACGGTTGGCCGGCAGCTCCAGGGTCCGCGCAAATCGCACCTGACCTTGATTTTGGAAAAAGTCGTTACCCAGGACCTGTACGTAAGCTGCACGCGCAGCCAAACCAGCAAAACCCAAGGCCAAACAACCCACGACCAGTTTGCTGCGCCAAACCGGTGTTTTGCTCGCCAGCAGGGGGCTATCGCTGAAGTTGATGCCTTGGCGACTCATGGACGCGCCTCCAAGGGCTGCGCTTTGGGCTCAAACCCGGTCACGTATTGGGTGATGCCAGGCGTGACCGCACGCATCTCTAGGCGCTGACTGGCCAATTGTTGAACCCGCGCTGGTGTGGCTTGCGCTCTCTTGAGCACCTGCAACTGCTCGTTTTCCGCAGCCAATCGCCGGCTTTGCGCTTGGGCTCGGTCGACCTCACTGTACAAACGACGAGACTCGTATTGGGTGTGCACCAAATAGAAAGCACTGCCCACAATGGCCAATACCAAACCCAGATGCAAGCGGGTCATACCGACACCTCGGTGCGAGTAGCCACTCGCATGACCGCACTGCGCGAACGCGGATTACCAGCCACCTCTTCACTCGATGGCATGACACGGCGCACGTCGCGTAACTTCATGGGCACAGGCTGCGCAAACGGCGCGCGGCGATCGAACACAGCGCGCGAATGCTGCGCCATGAATTGCTTGACGATGCGGTCTTCCAAAGAATGGAAGCTGATCACCACCAATTGACCGTCGGGTTTGAGCACGTTCAAACTGCCTTCTAACGCGTGTTGCAGCTCTTCAAGCTCGGCGTTGATGAAAATCCGAAAAGCCTGAAATGTGCGCGTTGCAGGGTCCTTGCCCGGCTCGCGGGTTTTGACCGCGCCAGCCACGATTTCGGCCAAATCGCTGGTGGTGCGAATTGGGCCCCGTTCCTGTCGGCAACGATCAATCGCCTTTGCAATCGGTTGAGCAAACCGTTCTTCGCCGTATTCACGAATGACCTCCGCCATGATGGCAACGTCGGCCGTTTCCAGCCATTGGGCAACGGATGGGCCGCGCGTGGTGTCCATGCGCATGTCCAAAGGGCCGTCGTGTCGAAATGAGAAGCCGCGCTGCGGATCGTCGATTTGGGGTGAGCTCACACCGATGTCCATCAGGATGCCGTCGGCGCTGAGTGGGGCGAGTTCGCCCAAGTCGCGAAAGGCTTGGTGGCGCACCGTCACACGGGGGTCGCTGGCAGCCAAGGTCTGCGCCACCTCGATGGCCTGGGGGTCCTTGTCGAACACCGTCAAACGACCCTGCTCGCTGAGTTGACTCAAGATCAAGCACGAATGCCCACCTCGCCCAAAGGTGGCGTCGATGTAATGACCGTCTGGGTTGACCTGTAGCGCCGTCACGGCTTCGCTCAACAAGACGGTTTGATGGGTCCATGGACTGTTCACCGCCGACCTTAGAAAGAGAAGTCCTTGAAGACATCGGGCATGTCGCCCTGCATGGCTTGCGCTTCTTGCGCGGCGTAGACCTGCGCATCCCACAATTCAAAGTGGCCTCCCATGCCGAGCAAAACCGCCTCTTTGCTGATGCCCGCCGCAGCGCGCAACTCAGGCGCCACCAAAACACGGCCCGCCGCATCCATCTCGACGTCCTGGGCGTTGCCCAAGAAGATGCGCTTCCACCACTGCGCCTGCATGGGCAAAGCGGCGATGCGCTCACGGAAGATCTCCCACTCCGCACGAGGAAACACCATCAAGCAGCCGTGAGGGTGTTTGGTGATGGTGAGTTGGCTGCCCGCCTGGCTCAAGGCGTCACGGTGCCGCGTGGGCACCGACAAGCGGCCCTTGGCATCGAGGTTGAGAGAGGAGGCGCCTTGGAACATGGGTTTCAAATCCGAAAATACACTTTTCACCACTTAATTGCACTTTTTTCCACTTTATCAGGAAATCAAGCGTCTGCAAGGAGTTGGAGCGAATTTTTTTCAATGAAATCAACCACTTAGAACGGTTTTGAGAGAAATTTAAGGGGTAAAAATTGAACAAAAGCAAGCACTTAGAGGATGCTCTGAATGTGATGCTTCAAAAAAATAACAAGGCCCAGTTTTCGTGACAGTTTTCACAACATGCCTGGGCCAGACGAAAAAAAACCCCAGCGACCTTGACCGGCAGCTGGGGTTGCGCGCAAGGCGAGCTGGACGGCTTCAATCGCCGAACATTTTTTGCTTGAGTTCGCGGCGCTGTTGGGCTTCGAGCGAGAGGTTGGCGGTGGGGCGTGCCATCAATCGGCCCACGCCGATGGGCTCGCCGGTTTCGTCGCAATAACCGTAATCACCCGCATCGATGCGGGCAATGGCTTGTTCGATTTTTTTCAGCAATTTGCGTTCGCGGTCGCGCGTGCGCAGCTCCAAGGCGTGCTCTTCTTCGATGGTGGCGCGATCGGCTGGGTCGGGCATGACCGAGGTGTCTTCACGCAAGTGCTCGGTGGTCTCACCGGCGTTGGCCAACATATCGGCTTTGAGCTGCAACAGCTTGCGACGGAAAAACGCCTGCTGCACATCGTTCATGTACTCGCTGTCGGGCATGGCCATGACGTCGGCGTCGGCGAGTTGCTCCACAGGGGTGGTTTTCCAATTGTTGGCGCGTTTGGCGTCTTTTTTAACGGGGGACTGGACGGGCAAGGGAGTCATGAAACGTTCGGGGGTTTGAGAAAAAGTGGCTTTGGCCGCATCCGGTGCATGGGTGGGCACCACCTCCGCTTGGGTCATTTGTTCCATCATGACTTTTTTGGCGGCGCGTTTGCCCACAGGCTTGGTGGGTGCCACCACCACAGGCGGCGTTGGCGCCGCTTTGGCGGGTACCACGGGTGCGCGGCTCGCGGCGGCAGAGTTGGCCACGGTTTTGGGTGCAGATTTGGGTGCCGAGGTCTTCGCCACGGTCTTTTTGGGTGCCGCTTTGGCGACAACGGCCTTCGTCACGGGTTTGGCAGGGGCTTTTTTCGCCACTGGCTTGGACACGGGTTTGGACACGGGTTTGGCCGCCGCTTTCTTGGGCGTTGGCTTGACCACGGCTTTTTTGGCAGGCGCCTTGGCCGATTTCACAGGGGCTTTGGCAGCAGGCTTGGCCACGGGTTTGTTCCCGGTTTTCTTGACGGGTGCTTTGGCAACAGGCTTTTTGGCGGGCGACTTGGGCGCGACTTTGGACGCCGGTTTGACGGCGGATTTCAGCGTTTTTTTCGCGGCGGATGGGGCTGCGCTCGCCTTGGCGCGCTGCTTGGCAGCAGAGGCCGCAGGCTTGGCGGTCTTTTTGGCCGGGGATTTCACAAGTGCTCTCCTCTTAGGTCCTGACAAATCACGGTCTTGGGTGCGATCACCCGAGGACGGCTGCATGGACGGGCTCGTCAACGCAGGGCTGTTTATACCCGGTTTGGAAGCCGTACCGGATTTGACCTGCGCAGTCGGGGCTGCAAAACTGCCAAAAAAATTCCAAAACATCAAGTCACCACCAAGGATTGATCCAAACCTTGGACCAAGATGTCCTTGGGCAAATCGATGCCAATGAAGACCATTTTGCTCACACGCGCCTCACCGGCTGGCCACGCAGGCCCCAGATCGCTGCCCATGAGTTGGTGCACGCCTTGGAAAATTACTTTGCGCTCGGTGCCCTGCATATCCAGCACGCCCTTGTAACGCAACATGCGCGGGCCATAGACCTGAACGATCGCGCCCAAAAAATCCTCCAGCTTGGCCGGATCGAACGGACGGGTGGCGCGGTAGACAAAACTCTTCACATCGTCATCGTGGTGGTGGTGATGCCCGTGCCCGTGCTGGTGTGAGGGGTGGGAGCAATGCTCCCCGTGCTCGTGGTGGTGATCGTGATGCTCGTGGTGATCGTGCCCACATCCAGGGCCATGCACATGACCGTGGTCGGCAGCGTCATCCTTGAGAAACTCGGGATCGATGTCCAAGCGCGCATTCAGGTTGAATCCGCGCAAATCCAATACCTTGTCGAGGGACACCTCACCAAAATGCACCGACTGGATCGGGGCACGGGGGTTCATGTGCTTGAGGCGGTGAATGAGCGCATCCAATGCGTCGGGGCCGACCAAGTCGCTTTTGCTGATGAAGATCTGATCGGCAAACCCCACTTGTCGACGCGCCTCTTGGCGATCGTTGAGTTGTTGCGCCGCGTGTTTGGCATCCACCAAGGTCAACACACCGTCGAGCAAGTACTGCTCGGCCACTTCGTCGTCCATGAAGAAGGTTTGGGCCACCGGGCCGGGGTCGGCCAAACCGGTGGTCTCAATGATGACGCGCTCAAAATCGATCTCGCCTTTGCGCTTGCGGGTGGCCAAGTCTTGCAAAGTGGCGCGCAGATCTTCGCGGATCGTGCAACAGATGCAGCCATTGCTCATCTGGATGATGTTTTCGGTGGTGTCGGACACCAAGATGTCGTTGTCGATGTTTTCTTCACCGAACTCGTTTTCGATGACCGCGATTTTTTGCCCGTGGGCCTCGGTGAGCACGCGCTTGAGCAAGGTGGTTTTGCCCGAACCCAAAAAGCCGGTGAGGATCGTCGCTGGAATGAGGGACATGGTGTGCGCGCAGAGCGAATCAATGACAACCCAAGAGTGTATGCCAGTGCATTGACGTGGACATGACAAACAGCGGCTCAGTCCAATCGGGGCTTTCGGGTTTTGCTCAAGGGCTCGGGGCTGCGCTCCCTGTCGGCATGGGCTCTGGGGTGGGCCGCGTCGTAGACCTTGGCCAAATGTTGAAAATCCAAGCGGGTGTAGACCTGCGTCGTGCTGATGCTGGCGTGACCCAAGAGTTCTTGCACAGCGCGCAAATCACCGCTGGACTGCAGCACGTGGCTGGCAAAGGAGTGACGCAACATGTGCGGATGCACCGGCGTGCTCAAGCCCGCCAGCTGCGAACGGCGCTTCAGGCGTACCCGGATGTGCTGAGGACTGAGGCGTTGACCGCGCTCACCCACAAACAAGGCCAATGAGGTCTGGGTGGGCCCCAGCCACTGCGAACGCACCTGAAGCCAAGCCTGTAAAGCCTCCAAAGCACCGCGTCCAATGGGCACGCTGCGCCGTTTCGAGCCTTTCCCCAACACATGGGCCACACCGTCTTGGATGTCAATCCAACCGGCGCTACCCTCGCCGGCCCGCACATCCAAGCCCACCAACTCACCGATGCGCAAGCCACAGCCGTACAAGAGCTCGGTGATGCACGCGTCTCGGGCTTCCAACTCGGGTGGGTCACTGGTCTGCTGGTGCTGCGCCAAGCGCACCGAATCGTCCACACCCAAGGCCTTGGGCAAAGGCTTGCCGGCTTTGGGGGTGCGAACGCCTTGAACGGGGTTGTGGTTCATGTGACCTTGACGCGTCATCCAAGCATAAAACCCACGCCAACCAGACACGATCAAAGCGATCCCTCGGGGTGATCGGCCAGCGCTGTGCATCTGCGCCACCCAGCGCCGAATGTGGGTGGGATCGACCATGGTCAAGGTCACCCCTGATTCACGGGCCCGCTCGGTTAAACGAGCCAAATCCAAGGTATAGAGAGCCACCGTTCGCTCAGCCAAACGTTTGTGATCTCGCACGTGCGACAGGTAGGCACTCACCCAATCGTGGTCGGCATCCATCGCTGAGGTCATCGCTGGGCTGCGTACTGCCCTCAGTCTTTGGGCAGACGCAAACGTTGCAAGGCGGCGCTGGCCAAGGCGGACATGCGACTCAAAAACTCGGTACCCATGTCGGCGCTGAAACGTTGGGCATCGTCAGAGCCCATGACGAGCACCCCAAACGCGGGCTCGCCCGCGTCTTCTCGCAAAGGCACGACCGCCACCGAGGCGACCGACGCAGGATCATCAAGCCACTGCACCACATCCAAACCGGGATTGGGGCCGCAAAACGGCTCCACCAAAGAGCTGGCGAAGGTTTGTACATCATCGGCTGGGGGGTACACGTGTGGCGCTTCGTCAAACTCGGGCTGCATGCCCCAGACACGCAAGGCCACTTGGGGCACCGCGAACAACTCGCGCACGGTTTGTGCAACGACTTGGGGCAACACGTGTTCATCGGCGGTTTGCAACAGCACCAGCGTCCAGTCGTGCAAACGAGCGGCGGTCACGGTGTTCTCTTGACCGTGACGGATCATGCTCGCCGCCTTGAGCTCCAAACCACGGATTTTTTCGCGCAGCATTTCGGCTTGTCGCTCTTGCAAGCTCACAGCACGCTTGCCATGTGGACTGGTCAGCTGCACCGATGCCAACACTTCCGCGTGACGCTCAAAAAAATCGGGCGTGTTGAGCAAATAGTGAGCGATGTCATCTTCGGTCAAAGGGGGCAAAGCGTTGGTGTTCATGTGGGTTTCACTCCTCGGTCGGTTCAAAGCACATCGGGCAGTTCGATCTCACCCGAGAAAACGCGGGTGGCAGGCCCGCTCATGATGACGGGTGCATTGTGCATGGCACCGTCCTGCCAGTCGATCTCCAATGGACCGCCATGGGTCTGCACCCGCACGGGGCCTTGCAGCAAGCCCCAGCGGATGCCACACACCACGGCCGCGCAGGCGCCAGTGCCACAGGCCAAGGTCTCGCCTGCGCCGCGCTCAAAGACGCGCAAACGCACCTCGCGGGACGAGAGCACCTGCATGAAGCCAACGTTGACGCGCTCAGGGAATCGGGCGTGGCGCTCCAGCGCCGCGCCCACGGCGGCCACCGGGGCGGTGTCCACATCGTCCACCACCATCACCACGTGCGGGTTGCCCATGGAGACCACCGAAGCCATCACCTCACCGCCAGGCACCAGCAAGGGCCATCGAGTCAAATTGCCCAGGTTAGAGGGCGTTAGGTCTTTTGTGTCAAACGGCACGTGCTCGGGCGCCCAGACCGGTGCGCCCATGTCCACCCGGACCGACCCATCGGGACGCAAAGCCAATTCGATGACGCCTTTTTTGACCTTCACGCGCAGCGGGTTGCGCTGGCTGAGCCCTTGGTCTTGCACAAAGCGCACAAAGCAACGCGCCCCATTGCCGCAGTGCTCGACCTCGCCGCCGTCGGCGTTGTGGATCACGTATTCGAAGTCCACATCGGGTGAGGGTGCGGGACGCACGCTCAAAATTTGATCGGCGCCCACGCCAAAATGGCGATCGGCCAAGCGCCGGTAATGCGCCGGGCTCAGGGCTTGGCGTTCTTGGGTTTCGTCGAGCACGACAAAGTCGTTACCCGCGCCCTGCATTTTGGTGAATCGGATGCGCATGCCCGCATTATCGGGCTTGCACCTCGGCCCAGGTCGGCGGCTCACAACCGGCCCGTGTGCAGTTGATGGCCGCGGCCTTCATGGCCCAGCTCAAGGTGCTGGGCACACGCTCGACCGCGCCGCTGGCCTGCTCGCACCAGTCGCCCAAACAATTGCCCCAAAAGGTGTCGCCCGCCCCCACCGTGTCGACCACGCTCACGCGGGGTGCGGCCGCCTGCGCCGTTTGACCGTCCACATCGAGGTGGGCGCCATCGGCACCAAAGGTCAAGGCCACCCGTGAGAGCCGCCCAGGGCCTGCGCGTTCGCGCAACTGCGCCACCAAGGCGTCCGAGCCTTGCAAGCCCACGCCTTCAAAGCCCAAGACCATCAAGTCCTCGTCGCTGGCCTTGAGCCAATCGACCAGCGGCAACACCGCCAGCACCGCTTGCACATAAGCCGCCACATCGGTGGCCAGCTTCACGCGCAAATTCACGTCCACGCTGATGGTCCAGCCGAGCTCACGCGCGGCCTGCAACACCGCCACGGCCTTTTCGTGTTCGGGCGGCACCAAGAGCAAAGAGCCGGTGTGCAACACCCCGGGCGTGGCGGGCAATCGCGCCAACACCGACTCGGGTGTGTAGTCACGGTCGGCAATGCCTTCGCGGTAAAAACCGTAACTCGGCTGACCATCGTTCAACTGCACCACGGCCAATGAGGTGGGCTTGGCGCTGGTGCCGCCCACGTTAGCCACACCATCGGCCGCCAGCAAAGCCCCCAGGCCTTGACCAAAGGTGTCGCTCGACAAGGGGTTGAGGTAGCTGACCGCCGCGCCGCGCCTCGCCGCGGCACGCGCCATGTTGTAGGGGCTGCCGCCCATCAGGGGCAACAAACGCCCATCGGGTTGCGAGATGCAGTCCATCAGGGCTTCGCCCAACACCGCCAACTGTTTGCCCATGGCCTTCACTTTTTCAACAAATGTTTGCGACGCAAAACATCGATCCACACCGCGATGATCACCACCGCGCCGATGGCCATCATCTGTTTGAACTGGGAAATCTCCAGCAGGTTCATGCCGTTGCGGATCATGGTGATGAGCACCGCACCGAACAAACTGCCCCAGATGCTGCCGCGACCACCGAACAAAGAGGTGCCGCCCAAAATCACCGCCGCGATGGCGTCGAGTTCGAACATTTGCGCCATCTTGCCGCTGGACGAGTCCATTCGCGCCATCAACACCATGGCCGCGATCGCGCACATCAGGCCGGAGACCACATAAACACCGAGCTTGTACCAACGGATGTTGATGCCCACTTGGCGAGCGCCCATTTCGTTGGAGCCCATCGCGTACACATAACGGCCGAGCTTGGTGCTGTTGAGCACAAAAGCCATGGTGATGAAAAACACCGCCGTGATCACGATGGGCATGGGGACGCCCATGAAGGTGCCGTAACCAATGTAGGGGAAAGGTTCTGGTAATCCGGCCATGTCAAACCCGCCGGTCAAATCAAACGCCAAACCGCGCCAGAGGGTCAGGCCGCCCAAGGTCACGATGAAAGCGGGTATGCCCACAAAAGCCACCAAGTAGCCATTGAACGAGCCCACGGCCAAACCCACCGCCAACGCACCGGCCATGGCCAAGTAAGGGTTCACGCCGAGCTTGACCATCCAATAACCACAGAGGGCACCTGCCAAAGCCGTGACCGCACCAACCGCGAGGTCCACCCCGCCGGTCAAAATCACGAAGGTCTGCCCACCCGCCAGCAAAGCGATGACGGAGGCTTGCACCAAGATGTTGGTCAAGTTCCCAGTGGTCAAGAAATACGGTGAAGCCAGCGACAACAAGACGCCGAGCACCAGCACGGCCACCATGGCCCCGTACCATTCTTGTCGGGTCAGACGATTGAACATGTTCATTCCTAAAAAAAGAAGGCGGCCACGGGTTGCGCAGCCGCCTTCAACTCACCAACTCAATTACTTGGCCTTCATGAACTGGCCCACGCCAGAGTCTTTGGCGAACTGGTCCACGTTCTCAGGCAAGACCAAGAATGAACCGGTATCGATGCGTTTTTCAACCGCGGTGCCTTTGGCTGCGGCGATGGCGGTTTCAACACCGACTTGGCCGATCTTGGCCAACATCTGAGCGGCATTGGCTTGTTGCCAGCCTTCTTTCATCATGTCCAGACCGCCAGGAGAGCCGTCAAAGCCAGCGATCTTCACGTCACCGGGCTTTTTGCCAGCGGCCAGCAAAGCGGCCTTGGCACCCAAGGCACCACCATCCCAAGCGCAGGCAATGACCTTGGCCTTGGGGTTGGCGCGCAACGCGGCTTCCACACCGTTTTGGGCCATGGTTTGGTCCCAAGTGGTGGGCACTTCCACAATCTTCACGTTCTTGCGCTCGGCGTTGAGGGCATCCACAAAGCCTTTCTTGCGCTCTTGACCGGTGGACTGGCCTTGATCGCCGGTCACGTAGATGACGGTGTCGCCGTCTTGAATTTGACTGGCAGCCCACTTGCCCTGGACGTTGGCGGCTTTGATGTTGTCGGTGGCGACGTACGAGGTGATGTCAGCGCCGGTGATGCCGGTGTCCACGGCCACGACTTTGATGCCAGCGGCCAAGGCCTTGTTGATGGCTGGCGCAATACCAGCGGAGTCCACGGGTGCGATGGCAATCGCGTTGACTTTGCGGGTGATCATGTCTTCAACAATGGCCAGTTGTTTGGACAACTCGCCTTTTTCGGCGGCCAGTTCGATGAACTTCACGCCAGCGGTGGCGCCAGCGGCTTTGGCGCCACCATTGATCAAGGTCCAGCCTTCGTTGGTGTTGCCGTTCGTGATATAGGCCACGGTCAGCTCGGTGGCAGCGCCAGCGGCGGCCGGTGCAGCTTCTTCTTTCTTGCCACAGGCGACCATCACGGCGGCCATGGTGGCGACGAGGGCGAATTTGCCGAAAGTGCGTTTGTTCATCATCAGTGGATCTCCGTTTGTTGAATAAGGTTGCAAGACCAGCAGGCGCGAGGGACTGTGTCTGCTGTGTGCGAATTAAAGCCCAAACCAGGAATAAATAAACCTAGTAGTTTTACCAATAGTCTTGGAGCCCCAAATCTCTGATGCTTGCCCCCATCTTGCAGAGGAACGATCCCATGAACGCCCCCACCCCCGTCTTGAACATCACCGGCCTGACCAAACACTACGGTGGCGTCAAAGCCCTGACCGACGCCCACTTCCGGCTCATGCCTGGCGAACACGTCGCCATCGTGGGCGACAACGGCGCGGGCAAAAGCACCTTTGTGCGCCTGATCACCGGCGTGGAGCAGCCCAACGCGGGCGAAATCGTGCTCAGCGGCCAAGCTGTTTCGTTTGATTCCCCTTTGGACGCCCGCGAACAAGGCATTGAGACGGTCTACCAAACCTTGGCCCTGGCCGAGGACCTGGACGTGCCAGCCAACATCTTTTTGGGCCGTGAGCTCACGCGCCTGAATTTGGGTCCGCTGTCGGTGCTCAACCACAAGGCCATGCGCGAGCAGTCGGCCACCATGCTCTCCACCACCGGCGTGAAGATCCAAGACATGTCCGAGAGCCTGCGCGGCATGTCCGGGGGCCAACGCCAGTGCGTGGCCATCGCACGCGCCGCCGGTTTTGCCAAAAACCTCATCATCTTGGACGAGCCCACCGCGGCGCTGGGTGTGGCCGAAACCGCTCGGGTCGAAGAGATCATCAAAGGCCTCAAACAGCGAAAAATCCCGCTGATCATCATCAGCCACAACCTACGCCAAGTGTTCGATTTGGTCGACCGCATTTTTGTCTTCCGCCAAGGCCGCATCATTTGCAACCGCTTAACGCGCCAAACCAACCCCGAAGAAATCGTGGGCCTGATCACCGGCGCCATTGACCCGGCCACGCTGAGCCCAGAAGCAGAGGCGACCACATGCTAAAAGGCATCGATCCCCTGCTGACGCCCGAGTTGCTCATGCACCTGTGTGCCATGGGCCACGGCGAATGGGTGGCCGTGGTGGACGCGAATTTCACCGCCGATTTTTTGAGCCGGGGCAAACCTGTGGTGCGCTTGCCTGGCCACAGCCTGGCGCGCGTGAGCCGCGCCGTCTTGTCGGTCTTCCCGCTGGCCGATGACGTGGCCCAACCGGCGGCCTATATGCGCGTCTGCGGCAGCCCCGAAGGACACCGCACCGCGGCACAACAAGCCGTGGTGGACTTGGTCATGCAGGAAGGCCGAGACGCGTCATCGGTCGAGGCGGTGGAGCGTTATGCGTTTTACGACAAAATCGCGGGAGCCAGCCTCATCGTTCAAAGCGGTGAAGCCACGGCCTACGGCAACGCCCTGTTCTGCAAAGGCGTGATCCTCAACTGAAGACCCTCGGGTCACCCCGCATGCTCGCTGACACTACCGTCGCCCTTGACCTGAGCCCGCGCCGCATGCGCGGCTCCAACCACAACGGCATGCGCCAGTTCAACGAGCGCATCGTCTTGCAAGCGATCCGCCACCATGGCGCCATCCCCAAAGCGGATTTGGCACGCCTGACCCAACTCTCCAGCCAAACCGTGGCCATCATCGTGGGGCGTTTGCTCGATGACGGCTTGCTGCTCAAGCAAGACCCGGTGCGCGGCAAAGTGGGCCAACCCTCGGTGCCCTTGTCGCTCAACCCCGAGGGCGCTTTCAGTGTGGGCATCCAGGTGGGTCGGCGCAACTTGGAATTGTTGGTCGCCGACTTTTGCGGTCAACCGGTGCATCGCTTGGAGTTTCACCACCCCTACCCCGACCCCGACCAGTTGCTGCAAACCGTCGCCCAAGGCTTGGCCGTGCTGGAGCAACGCATGGGGCTACTGTGGGCACGCACCGTGGGCGTGGGCCTGACCGCACCACTTTCCTTGCACCAATGGGCCGACCTGATGGGCGGAGACGCCGCACTCGCGCTGGCACGTTGGGAACACATCGACCTGCAAGCCGCGGTGCAAGCCCTCACACCGCTGCCGGTGGAGTTCGCCAAAGACACGACGGCGGCCTGTGTGGCCGAACTCATCCAAGGCCACGGCCGCACGCTGCGCAGTTTTCTCTACATTTACGTCGGCACTTTTGTGGGCGGCGGTTTGGTCTTGGCCGGCCACATCATGGGCGGTGAACGGGGCAACGCGGGCGCCATCGGCTCCTTGCCGGTGGGCTTGGCCGAGCCGGGTCGAACCGCACCGCCTCAATTGTTGCAACAAGCTTCGGGCTGGCAACTCGAACAGGCCCTGATCGCGGCCGGACACGACGCTTTGCTGGTTCACCAAGACCGCATCATGGACGTGGCCTACGCTGAACACACCCAAGCTTGGCTGGCCCAAGCCAGCCGCGCTTTGGCCATGACCGTGGCCAGCGCCGCCGCCCTGCTCGACTTGGACGCGGTGGTGATGGACGGCTCGCTCGGAGCACCGCTGATGGCCGCACTCAAAGACGCCACACGCGAGGCTTTGCAGCATTACCGCTTCGATGGCATGCACCAACCCGAGTTGCTCAGCGGCCGCGTCGGTGCACATGCCCGCGCCACGGGCGGCGCTTTGCTGCCGCTGCACAGCCAGTTCTTCCCCGACAAAGACATCTTCCTCAAGCAGGACCACGCATGAAACTTTATTTGGACAGCGCCGACGAAAGCCAATGGACATTGCCCGCAGGCTGCCCACCGGTGCATGGCGTGACCACCAACCCCACGCTGGTATTCCAAGCGGGCTTGCCGGTGAGTCTGGCCGGTTATCGCCGCTTGGTTTTGGCCGCAGGCGATCACCGCCTGCCCGAGTTGATGCTGCAACTGCCCCGCGCCGACGCGGGTGAAGCCGCCGATTGGCTAGGTCAACTCTTGCCCTTAGCGCGCCAAGCGCGCGTGCGCCTGACCATCAAACTCCCTTGCCACCCCGATTGGCAACACGTGTTGCAAGAGGTACAAGCTTGGGGCGTGCCCACGCTGCTGACCGGATTGTCCAACCCCATGCAGCTGCTGTGGGCCCAGCAGCAAGGTGCGAATTGGGTGGCGCCTTATGTGGGTCGATTGCAAGCCGATGGCCGCGATGTCTGGTCGCTCATGAAGGCCTGTGTGTCGATGCAACAGCAAGGGCCTCAACTGCTGGCCGCCAGCATCAAAAGCGCCGATGTCCTGTCCCAGCTGATGGCGCTGGGCGCTGCAGCGGCCACCGTACGCCCGGATTTCGCCGCCAGCTTGGCCACCGACCCCTTGACGCTCGCGGCCATGGCCCAGTTCAACGCAGACGTGCAGAGCAGCCAAAGTTTGAACTGAATCGAAAGCGATTTTCGTTGGACAATGGCCCCACCATGGTCCGACCCTCCCTACACCTTCACCCGCCCCGAACACCAGCACCCTTGCTGGCTGCGGCCACCGTGCTCTTGGTGCGGGACAGCACCGAGCCGAGCCGCCCTGACATCGAAGTGCTGATGACGCGACGCTCCATGAGCGCCAGCTTTGCCCCGGGCGCTTATGTCTTTCCGGGTGGCGGCATTGAGCCCACCGACCACAAGAGCCACGCGCACAGCACACGCCGAGCCCAGCAATCGGACACCCACCTGACACAAGCCTTGGCGGCCATTCGCGAGAGTTTTGAGGAACTTGGCGTCTTGCTGGCGCGACGTGCGGACGGCAAGTGGGTGGACGATACCGACATCGCCACGCTGGACCGCCAAGCACCGGTGTCCACCCAATGCGCCGAACGCGGTTGGGTCATGGCCGGCGCCGATGTGTTCGTGCTGGCGCACTGGATCACCGACCGCGACCTGCCCAAGCGCTTTGACGTGCCTTTTTTGATCGCGCGCATCCCCCCGCACCAAACCCCAGTGGCCGACGAGCGCGAACAATTCGAACCGCAATGGGTCCGCCCAGCCGATGCGCTGGCGCGCCACCGCGCCGGTGATTTCTTCATGATCTACCCCACGATCAAAACCCTGGAACGGGTGGATGCATTCGCCAGCGTCGATGCACTGCTGGCCGCCTGCGCACTCAACGACGAACCGCTGTGGACCAGTTGCCCACGCGCCGGGCGTTTGGGTGGGCGCGAGTCGCGCCACATGGAGCACGAAACGCCGTTTGGTGAACTCGCCCTGGTGTGCCCCGATGGGCAAGTCGACCACCCACTCGATTGGCAAAGCCAACACCCCGTGCCCTTGCTGCGCCACGTCCAACGCCTGAGCGCCCCCAACCCTGGCTTCATGACGGGCCCTGGCACCAACAGCTACATCGTGGGTGACCCCGACACCGGCCATGTGGTGATCGACCCAGGGCCGGACGAGCCTGAGCACATCGAGCGTTTGTGGCGGGCCTGTGGCGCCACCTTGCGCGCCATCGTCTGCACCCACTCACACCCCGACCACTCGCCCGGCGCGGTACGGCTGCAAGCCTTGTGCGCACACCAGCCCCCGATCTTGGGCCTGTCAAGTGCGCCCACCGCACGCGCCAACAGCCGCTTCACGCCCGACACCGAATGGACCGATGGTGACACCTTCGTGCTCCGAGGCACGGCACACACCCACACCCTGCGCGCCGTACACACACCTGGTCACGCCGCCAACCACCTGTGTGTGTTGCTCGAAGAGGACGGCCTGCTGTTCTCCGGCGACCATATCCTCAATGGCAGCACCACCGTGATCGACCCGCCCGACGGCAACATGGACGATTACCTGCGGTCGCTGGACAAGCTCGACGCACTGTGCGAACAGTGGGGAGCGCATTTCATCTTGCCCGCACACGGCCACGTCATGGGCGACTGGCCGCGCAGCGCCGAGAACCCCAGCGGGCCCGTGCACGGTGGCGCTCGCGCCGCCATCGCCCAACTCAAAGCCCACCGACTCGCCCGCGAAGCCAAAGTTGCCCAGGCCATGGTCACCCTGCCCAACGGGGGCCCCGAGGATTGGGTGAAGTTGGCCTACGACGATGTGCCCGAACGCATCTGGCCCGTGGCCCTGCGCTCGCTGCTGGCCCATGTGCAGCGCATCCGATCCAGCCCGCCTTGAAGCCTTTGGGTTTTGATCTCAACGCGGCAGTTGCCGCGGCCAGCGAAGCAGGTTAAGCGCATTGCCAGCCAGAATCAGCAACACGCCCAGCCCGGTCAACAAATCCACCTGCTCCGAATACACCAACCAACCCGCTAGGGCCGTCAGCGGCACACGCAAAAAGTCCATCGGTACGACGACGGTGGTGTCGGCGTGTTGCATGGCCCTGGCAAAACAGTAATGGGAATAAGTGCCGCAAAACGCCACCACCCATACCCAGCCCCAAGTCTGCGCCGAAGGCCATTGCCACACCAGCAGCGCCGGTACCAGCCCAATGGCGCTTTGAATCACGAGCATCCAAAAAATCACGGTGATGGCCGCATCGGTGCGGGTCAGCGACTTCACCAACACCACCGAAATGGCAAAACCGAAGGCACAAGCCAACGCAATCAGTTGACCTGCGTCCACCGTGCCGGCACTGGGACGCACGATCACAGCCACACCCACGAGGCCGAGCACGACGGCTAACCACTTGCGGCCGTTCATGCGCTCGCCCAGAAAAAACACCGCCAGCACCGCCGACCAAATCGGCATGGTGAACTCAATCGACACCAATTGGGCCAAGGGGATGAGGGTGAGCGCCACAAACCAGCCGTATTGCGCGGCGTAATGCACCCCATTTCGCAAGGCGTGTTGCCCCAATCGCTCGGTTCTCATGGCAGACAAGCCGCCAGCTGCATGGACGAGTGGCCACAAAAGGGCCATGCCCAGCACCGAACGCATGAGCATGATTTGGAAAACCGACAACTCGCGCGTGGCTTCGCGACCGGCCACGGCAATCACCACCATCAGTGTCAGCCAACCCGCCATCCAAGCGGCGGCGTGGGGGATGGACGAAGGGGTCTTGGCTTGCATGACACAAGCATAGTGGAAATAAGCCATCACGTCGGCGGGTGTGCATCCAAACGAGGAACACGGTACTCAAACAACCTGTCGCACCAAGGGCCGCAGGGCCCACAAACCCAAGGCTGGACCTAGGGCCAAACCCATCAACACCCACCCCAAGGGCAACGAATCGGTCAGGGCCACGAACAGCAAGATGCTCACGGTGCTGATAGAAAAACCGATGCTGTTGGTCAGCGTGAGCACACTGCCGACCGCCAAGGGAGGGGCGTTGCGCGCGGTGAGTGCAGAGAACTGCGGTGAGTCACCCGCCACGGAGATGCCCCAGATCAGCAGCCACGCGTAAAACAGCGCATCGGGTGCGTGCATGAGGGCCGGCGCCACCAAACAACACAAGCCACTCGTCCCCAAACACCAGGCTGCTACACGCGCACTGCCCCAATAACGCGCTGCGTGCCCGCCGAGCACACAGCCCAACCCTCCGCTGCCCAACATCAGAAAGGCCGCCCAAGACAGCTCTGCCCCGGTCAAGCGCGTGGCCAAAATCAGCGGCAACAACACCCACAAGGTGTAAAGCTCCCACATGTGACCAAAGTAGCCCAAGACCGAGCTGCGCACCCGCAAATCGGTCCAAAGGGTAGCCAAGGCTTGCCACTGCAAGCGGTTCACGCGCGCCGGTGCCTGCGTCGGCTCACCCAACGTGAGGATGAGCAAGCCCCCAAACGCCACACAGGCCGCCACCCCCAACATGATGCTGGGCCAAGGTAACGCTTCAGCCATGGCACGCAAGGCGTGTGGGCTGGCTGAGCCCAAGACCAAAGCACCCACCAAATAACCCAACGCTGCGCCCAGCCCTTGTTGGTACCACTGCGACGCGATCTTCATGCCCACAGGATATATACCGGCCAAGAAAAACCCTGAGGCAAAGCGCCAAGCCAACAGCGCCGTGAAATCCGAGACCATGGCCCAAGCGCCCACGGTACAAGCCGCACCGGCCAACGCACACAACGCGAAGACCCGTGTGGGTCGAAAGCGGTCAGCCAAAGCCAAGAGGGCGAACACCAAAGTGCCAACAATGAAACCCACTTGCAACGCCGAAGTGAGCGTGCCCACTGCGGTGGTAGGCCAATCGAAGGCACGCTGCAAATCGGGCATGACGGCGTTGACGGCGAACCACAAAGAGGTACCTGCAAACTGTGCGATCACCAAGACGGGCAAAACGTGGCGGGGAACGTGGGGCATGTGAGGCAATGTAAACCCGCGCAAGCGCAGGGCTTGTCGCCCAAGCGTCCAGATTCACGGACAATACAAGTCCCATTCACGTTGTTGCACTTTGAAACATGACGAACACCCGTCCTGCTCCCTTCCACCCCATGCGACGTCAAGTTGAGGCTTGGCTGAACCAACCCATTTTCCAACGCAGCATCTTGACCTTGATCGTCATCAATGCGGTGATCCTGGGTCTGGAGACCTCACCCTCGATCATGCAGACCGCAGGCACTTGGATTTTGTTGATCGACCAAGGCATCTTGGCGGTGTTTGTGGTGGAAATTGCCTTGCGGATGTACGTGTATCGCTTGGCGTTTTGGCGTGACCCATGGAGCGTCTTCGACTTTTCGGTGGTGGCCATTGCGCTGGTGCCCGCCAGCGGTCCCTTCGCGGTGCTGCGTGCCTTGCGGGTTTTGAGGGTATTGCGCATGCTCACCATCGTGCCGTCCATGCGCCGCGTGGTCGGTGCGCTGCTCAGCGCCATCCCCGGCCTGTCTTCGATTGCCTTGGTCTTGCTGTTGGTGTTTTATGTGTTTGGCGTGATCGCCACGCACCTGTTTGGCGCGCTGTTTCCCGATTGGTTTGGGCATTTGGGCCGCTCGCTCTACACCTTGTTTCAAGTGATGACGCTGGAGAGCTGGTCCATGGGTATCGCACGCCCGGTGATGGAACAAGCGCCTTGGGCTTGGGCCTTCTTCATCACCTTCATTTTGTTTGCCACGTTCACGATGCTCAACCTGTTCATCGCCATCATCGTCAACGCGATGCAAACCTTCCAAGAAAGCGAACACCAAGACACACTCAAATCGGTGGAAGCGGCGGCGCACAACCTAGAACACGAACTGCACGCCGAAGTCAAAACCCTGCGCACCGAGTTGGCCGAGATCAAGGCGCTGCTGCTGGCGCATCGCGCGGGCGATAAAGTGTGAAGCGCGCCGATAAGCCGGATTCTGTGCATGGGGGTTTCCCCCCATGTGACCGCCATTCCTCTGGGCCGCTGGTCACCCAAGCGGCTCGGTGCTACCTACCCGCCAACTCCGCGGAACCACGTCAACGTTGGCCTATTTGATATTGCTGCGCGTAGAGATTGCCCGTTTCACCCTTGGGGCTCGTGTCGCGACTTGCGTCACAACCGGTTTCCCCAAGACTCGTCTCTGTTGCTCTGATCCTCACCTTAGGGTCGCTTGGGTTGCCCCAAACGGCTGATCGGTGGAGAGGTGTTACCTCCTACGCTGTCCTGTGCAGTCCGGACGTTCCTCCAGCACACCCTTTCGAGTCTCGTGCCAGCGGCGGTCTGGCGCGCTTCACCGTTCGATTATCACCTCCGCACCGATCATGTCCTGCGACAATGGTGGTTTTCATGCCTGCTTGATCACCACAAGCCCTCCCCATGATCCGCATTGCCGAACTCAAACTCCCGCTGACCGAGGTGCCTTGCGAGCACCGCCGCGCCGCCGATGCGCCCACCGAAACCGACGACGACCGCCTGCCGCCGCCCCACCCCCTTGAGGCGCTCACGCGCTTGGCCGCACAGGCGCTGGGCGTGGACCCGGCGGCCATCGCCGAACTGCAGGTCTTCAAGCGCAGCTTCGACGCCCGCAAAGCCGACTTGCTGGCGGTCTACATCGTGGACGTGACGCTGGCCGAGCCCAGCCAAACGCCCGCACTGTTGGCCCGACACGAGAAGAACCCTCACGTCATCGCCACACCCGACATGCGTTGGCACGCGCCGGTGACCGCCCCCGCGGGCTGGCCCGCCAGCGAGGCGGAGCGCCCGGTGGTCGTCGGCTTGGGGCCTTGTGGTTTGTTCACCGCGTTGGCTTTGGCCCAAATGGGACTCAAGCCCATCGTGCTTGAACGCGGCAAACCGGTGCGCCAACGCACCAAAGACACCTGGGGTTTGTGGCGCAAAAAAGTGCTCAACCCCCAAAGCAACGTGCAATACGGCGAAGGCGGCGCGGGCTTGTTCTCCGACGGCAAGCTCTACAGCCAAATCAAAGACCCGCGCTTTTTGGGCCGCAAGGTCATGCAAGAGTTCGTGGACGCGGGCGCACCCTGCGAAATCCTCTACCAAGCCCACCCCCACATCGGCACCTTCAAGCTGGTCAAGGTGGTCGAGGCCATGCGCGAAAAAATCATCGCGCTGGGCGGCGAGATCCGCTTTGAGCACCACGTCACGGGCATGAGCTTGACGCCCACGGCCGACGGCCAACAGCAGGTGCAAGCCTTGCGCGTGCGCCGCTTGGACACCGCGCAAGACATCGACCTGCCCACCCGCCACGTGGTCCTGGCCTTGGGCCACAGCTCACGCGACACCTTCGCCATGCTGTGGGACGCGGGGATTTTCATGGAAGCCAAGCCGTTCTCGGTGGGCTTTCGCATCGAACACCCGCAAAGCGTGATCGACCGTGCCCGCTGGGGCCGCCATGCGGGCCACCCACTCTTGGGCGCGGCCGACTACAAGCTGGTGCACCACGCGCAAAACGGCCGTGCGGTGTACAGCTTTTGCATGTGCCCGGGCGGCACGGTGGTGGCCGCCACGTCCGAGCCGGGTCGTGTGGTGACCAACGGCATGAGCCAGTATTCGCGCAACGAGCGCAACGCCAACGCCGGTTTGGTGGTGGGCATTGACCCGAGCGACTTCCCACTGCAATTCCCCCAAGACGCGCCGCTGTGGACGGCCGCGTTTGGTGAAATCGATGGGCCGCGTTACGCCGATCAAGCCCAAGCGCTAAAGGCCACCGGTCAACACCACCCACTCGCTGGAATCGTGCTGCAGCGTCAGCTTGAGAGCCGCGCCTACGTCTTGGGTGGTGGCACCTACGAAGCACCGGGTCAGCGCTTGGGAGACTTTTTGGCTGGGCAATCGTCCAGCGCCTTGGGCGAGGTGCAACCCTCGTACAAGCCGGGCATCCATTTGACCGACTTGGCCGCGGCCTTGCCCAGCTACGCCATCGAGGCCATGCGCGAAGCCTTGCCGGTGTTTGGCCGCAAGATCAAAGGCTACGACATGGCGGACGCCTTGCTCACGGGGGTGGAGACGCGCACCAGTGCGCCACTGCGCATCACCCGGGGCGAGGACTTCCAAAGCCTCAACACCCGCGGCTTGTACCCGGCTGGTGAAGGCGCAGGTTACGCAGGTGGGATTTTGTCGGCCGGGGTGGACGGCATCAAGGTGGCCGAGGCTGTGGCTCGGGCCACCCTGTCAGCCCCTTGATCAGCGCTGCTGCAAAGCAGCGATGCGCTCTTCGATGGGGGGATGGGTCGAGAACCACTTGCCCAAACCGCCCGCAATGCCCATGGCCTGCATGGTCTTGGGCAACTCGCCGGGGGTCAAACCACCCAAACGGGCCAAGGCGTTGATCATGGGTTGTTTACGGCCCATCAATTGTGCAGCACCGGCATCAGCACGGAATTCGCGCTGGCGGCTGAACCAAGCCACGATCATGGCAGCCAAAACACCCAACACGATGTCCATCACGATGGTGGTGATGTAGTAGCCCATGCCAGGACCGCTGCTTTGGTTGTCGCCTTTGCGCAAAAAGCTGTCGACCAAGTAACCGATCACGCGGCTGAGGAAAACCACGAAGGTGTTCATCACACCTTGGATCAGGGTCATGGTGACCATGTCGCCGTTGGCGATATGCGCGACTTCGTGCCCGATGACGGCCTCGACTTCCTCACGCGTCATGTTGCGCAACAAGCCCGTGGACACGGCCACCAAGGCCGAGTTCTTGAAAGCGCCGGTGGCAAAGGCGTTGGGTTCGCCCTCAAAAATCGCCACCTCGGGCATGCCGATACCGGCTTGGTTGGCGAACCGCTCAACGGTTTGAACAATCCAAGCCTCATCGGCGTTTTGCGGCTGTGTGATCACGCGAGCGCCGGTGCTGAACTTGGCCATGGGCTTGCTGATGAGCAAAGAAATGAAGGCACCACCAAAGCCGATCACCAAGGAGAAGCCCGCCAATGCGGTCAGGTTCAGGCCATTGGCCGTCAAAAAGCGGTCCACACCCAACAGGCGAGTGGTCACCAGCAACACAGCCATGACGGCCAAGTTGGTCAAGATCAACAAAAAGATGCGTTTCATGTGGACTCCGGTTAACCCAATGGTTGGGAATGATACTGGTCCTTCAGATGCGGGCAGGCCCCAAAAGTTCAAGCCCCCACCATCGCACGGGGCGCACGGAATACCTGCGCATCGGCGTAGAAATTGGGGTCTTGGTTCGCCGGCCACCAGCCGGGAATGCCCAGCACCGGCAAAGGTGTCAGTGGCTTGCTGGCCAAGCGCTCGGCGGCGAGGCCTTGGGCAAACCAGTTGTCCCAAGCAGCCCAGTCGTCTGCCAATTCGACTGGCACTGGCACAGCCCACACGTGGGCAGTGATGGATTTGTAGGGGCGGTGCAGTTTCTCGAGCAAGGCGTGACCCACCACCCCCAGGCGGGCCTGCGCCCACAGGGCCCGACCCTCGACGAACACCGTGCGCCAATCGCGCTGCAACAAGGCCGTCCACAGCGGCTCTGGGGCTTGCAAGAGCAAGGCGTTTTCGTCGATCAAGGTCAGGGCATCGCGCACCGGACCACGCACCGCGCCAACGCCCAAACGTGCGATTTCTTCTACCTGCAATCGGTTGAGGCGTCGCTTGCTCTGCGGCCATTGGTGCCAGCACAGGGCATTGAAGGCGTCGTGCAGGCCTTCTCGGGTGGGCACGGCGGCGTGCTCGCCAATGAAACTCTCATACGCCTGCCCCTCGGGCAAATCGGCTTGGGGCACAAAGCGCACCGGGGCTCGCAGGTGCTGGTTGAGCAAGTCTGGCAAGGCCTGTGCTTGGCGCAAGGCCGCAGCCAAGTCGGGCGCGAGTGCGGCCCAGTGGGCCAACCAAGGCGCTTGCCAGTCGATCTCGCGCAGCGCGCTGCGCCCAGTCTCAGGCGCGCACACGCCAGGTCAAGGCCTCACCGGCGCGCAAGGGTTTGAGCGCAGCTTGCCCAAAGGCATAGGACTCGGGTGTGGTCCAAGTCTCGCGCTGCAAGGTGATGGTGCCGCGGTTGCGCGGCAGGCCGTAGAAGTCCGCACCAAAGAAGCTGGCAAAGCCCTCGAGTTTGTCGAGCGCCCCAGCGTTGTCAAACGCCTCGGCGTACAGTGCCATGGCGGCATGGGCGGTGTAACAACCGGCGCAACCCGTGGCGTGTTCTTTGAGATGGGCGGCGTGTGGGGCACTGTCGGTACCCAAGAAGAACTTCGGGCTGCCGCTGGTAGCGGCCTTGACCAGCGCCAGGCGGTGTGTCTCGCGCTTCAAGACCGGCAAACAGTAATAGTGGGGGCGAATGCCACCAGTGAAGATGGCGTTGCGGTTGTAAAGCAGGTGGTGCACCGTGATGGTCGCACCCAGCAAAGCATCGGATTGGGCCACGTACTGTGCGGCCTCTTGGGTGGTGATGTGTTCCATCACGATCTTCAAGCCGGGGAAATCGCGGCGCAGCGGGATGAGTTGTTGCTCAATGAACACCGCCTCGCGGTCGAACAAATCGATGTCGGACGAGGTGACTTCACCGTGCACCAGCAAGAGCATGCCTTCGCGTTGCATGGCTTCGAGCACGGGGTATATCTTGCGCAGGTCGGTCACACCGGCGTCGCTGTTGGTGGTGGCGCCCGCGGGGTAGAGCTTGGCCCCGACCACGCCGGCTGCTTTGGCGCGGGCGATCTCATCAGGGGCCAAGTTGTCGGTCAGGTAGAGTGTCATCAGCGGCTCAAAGTCCACGCCAGCGGGCACGGCCGCCAAGATGCGTTCTTTGTAAGCCAAGGCCTGCGCCGCGGTGGTCACCGGCGGCTTGAGGTTGGGCATGATGATGGCGCGACCGAACTGGGCGGCGGTATGTGGCACCACGGTGTGCAGGGCGTCGCCGTCGCGCACGTGCAAATGCCAGTCGTCGGGGCGGGTGATGGTCAGGGTGTTGAGCGGGGCGTTCATGGCCCCATTGTCTCAAATGGCGGCCAAGGGGTGGGCCAAGAGGTGTTGCCACAGCGGCTCGGACACCGCCGCAGCTTGTCCGGGCTGGCTGCGCTCGCGGTAGACACGAATGTCGATCGAAGCCTCCAGTCCGGGCATGGCCGGCACCAATTTGTGCTGTTTGAGCTCTTGTCGGACCGCGCTGGCCGGCAAAAAAGCAATGCCGTGGCCTTCCAGCGCCATGGCTTTGAGGCCTTCGGACATGTCGGTCTCGTAAACCCGCTCCAAATGCAGCGGCGTGGGACTTTGTTTGATCACATGCTCCACCACCCCAGCCAAATAGGCACCCGAGGCATAGGCCAAATACGGCTGTTGCGACGAGCCCGTGGCGGGCAACTCAAACATCGGTGCACCTTGGGCCGTGGGTTTGACGTAGGGCGCTAGGGTCTCGCGCCCCAAGGGCAACATTTCGTAGCGATTGGGGTCGAGCTGCAAGGGCTGCGCCGGGTGGTGATAGGCGATGAGCAAATCGCAGCCACCTTGGGTCAGGCGCATGACCGCGTCGTGCACATTGAGCGCGGTCACCCGGCTTTTGACAGGCCCAAACCCCTCGGCCAAGCTCGAGAGCCAACCCGGGAAAAACGTGAACGCCAGCGTGTGCGGCATGGCAAATTCGATGACATCTTGTGCGGTGCTGCTGTGCGCGCGCAGCATGGTGCGGGCGCTTTGCAAGGTTTGCAGCATCTCCAGCGCTTGCTCGTACAAGGTTTGCCCCGCCGAGGTCAGCCGCGTGGGGTAGGAGGATCGGTCCACCAAGTCGGTGCCGGCCCAAGCCTCGAGAGATTGGATGCGGCGCGAAAACGCCGGTTGTGTGACGTGGCGAAGTTGTGCGGAACGGCTGAAACTGCGCGTTTCAGCCAAGCTGACGAAGTCTTCCAACCATTTGGTGTCCATGAACCGATTATGCGTTTTGCTGCAGCGCCCACATACCCGCGTAAACACCACCCTGGGCCACGAGTTCAGCGTGGGTGCCTCGCTCCACGATGTGACCATGTTCCAGCACCAAAATCTCGTGGGCATCGACCACGGTAGACAAGCGGTGCGCAATCACCAGGCTGGTTTTGTTGCGCGCCGCGTCTTTGAGTTCGCTTTGAATGGCCCGCTCGTTGGCCGAGTCTAAAGCTGAGGTGGCCTCGTCAAAAATCACCACCGGTGGGTTTTTGAGCAAGGTGCGCGCAATCGCCACGCGCTGCTTTTCGCCGCCCGAAAGCTTCAGGCCACGCTCACCCACGGTGGTGGCGTAGCCTTGCGGCAGTTTCTCGATGAAGCTGTGGATGTGCGCCGCTTGGGCGGCTTGCACAGCGGCCTCATGACCCGCATCGGGGCGACCATACAAGATGTTGTATTCGATGGTGTCGTTGAAGAGCACCGTGTCTTGCGGCACGATGCCGATGGCCTGGCGCACGCTGGACTGCGTCACAGTGCGGATGTCTTGCCCGTTGATGGTGATGCGCCCGCCCTGATCGGCGTTGCTCACGTCGTAAAAGCGGTAGAGCAAACGCGCCAACGTGGACTTACCCGAACCCGAGGGCCCGACCACCGCCACCGTTTTGCCCGCAGGAATGACGAAGCTCACACCGTGCAAAATTTCGCGCGCTGGTGTATAGCCGAAATGCACGTTCTCAAAGGCCACCGCAGGCGGTCCGGTCAAGACCAAATCGGTCGCGCCCGGCGCATCGGCGATTTCGCGCTCTTTCTCCAAAAGCACGAACATCTTGTCCAAATCGGTCAGGCTTTGTTTGATCTCGCGGTAGAGCACGCCCAAAAACCCCAGCGGGATGTAGAGCTGGATCATGAAGGCGTTGACCATCACCAAGTCGCCCAAGCTCAAACGACCTTCGACCACCCCTTGGGTGGCGCGCCACAACATCAGCACCAAAGCCGTGGCGATGATGAGTTGCTGGCCTGTGTTGAGCAGCGACAAGGTGTTTTGGGTTTTGATGCGCACACGTCGCAGGCGCTGAAGTGCTTGGTCGTAGCGCGCAGCCTCGAAAGCTTCGTTGTTGAAATACTTGACGGTTTCGTAGTTGAGCAGCGAGTCCACCGCCTTGCTCTGGCTCGTCGACTCCAACTCGTTCATCTGGCGGCGAAACTGGGTTCGCCACTCGGTCACCACAATGGTGAACACCACGTACAGCACCAAAGCGGTCAAGGTGATCCAGACATAACCCATATCGAACATCGAACCCAACAAGGTCAAGACCAGCGCCACCTCAATGAGGGTCGGCACGATGCTGTAGAGCGAATACGAAATGAGCGACTGAACGCCGCGTGTGCCGCGTTCGATGTCGCGCGTGATTCCCCCGGTTTGACGCTCCAAGTGGAACCTGAGCGAGAGCGCATGCAAATGCCCAAACACTTGCAATGCAATGCTGCGCGTGGCCCCTTCGGTGGCCTTGGCGAACACCAACTCGCGCAGCTCGGTGAACACGCTGGTCGACAAACGCAACAAGCCGTAAGCCAATAACAGGCCCAGCGGCACGACCAACAAGGTCGTGGCCATGTCTGGCTGGGGCGTCATGGTGTCAACGAGTTCCTTCAGCAACACGGGCACACCCACGTTGGCCACTTTGGCCGCCACCATGAAGCCCAAGGCGAACATCACACGCCATTTGTATTCCCACAGGTAGGGGAACAATCGGCTAAGGGTCATCCAGTCCGATCGTCTTTGGCCAGGGGAATCGGGGGTGTTCGGGACGGTGGCGGTGTGTGAGGGACGCATGCAGCAAAATACCGGTAGTTCAGCCACCGATTGTGCCCATGTCTACACCTGCCTCGCCCGACGCTCGCGTCCACGCCACTTCGGCGGTACAACTGCCCACCGACCAAGACCTGGTGCTCAAGGTCATTCCCATGCCTGCAGACTGCAACGCGAACGGCGATATTTTTGGTGGCTGGGTGATGGCCCAGGTGGATTTGGCTGGTGCGGTCTTGCCTGCGCGTTACGTGCGCGGTCGTTTCGCGACCGTGGCGGTCAACCAGTTTGTGTTCAAGCAGCCGGTGCGCGTGGGGGACATCTTGAGCTTTTTCGCCAAGGTCGACCGCATCGGCAACACCTCGATCACCGTCGCTGTGGAAGTCTATGCCGAGCGATTCAGTGAGCAAGGTCAGTACATCAAAGTCACCGAGGCCAGCTTGACCTACGTGGCCATCGACGATCAGGGCCGCCCGCGGCCGATCGCCCGCTAACACCTGCGCTGTTCGTGTTGTTCAAGACACGATGTAAGCGCCGCTACCACACGACAACAGCTTGCCGTCGGCACCCAAAAACTCCATCCGCGTCGACGCCACGCGGGAGCCCAAGCGCATGACCTCGGCGCGCAACTCGAAGTGCACCCCAATGCCGGGGCGCAAATAGTCCACCCGCAAATCGATGGTGCCCAGTTTGGCAAAGCGGTGCAGGCGCTGACCCGGTGGCTCGTCCATGTGACGTGCGCCGATGGCCGCCATCACCGCCAAACCACCCATGGCGTCTAAGCCCGCGCTGATCACGCCCCCATGGATGCGGTTGTAGCTGAAGTGGCCCACCAGCTCGGGACGCATGTCGATGCGAGCACGCACCCGCTGACCGGTCACCTCCACGATCTTCAAACCCAAAACGCGGTTGAAAACAATTTTTTCCTCAAAGATCGAGCGCAGACCTTCGATGAATTCGGGCTCAAAGGCCACGGGGGCCAGTTCATCGACATTGGGTTTCATGGGGCATCCGAGGGATTTTGAAAAACCAGACAATAACGGGTATGGAGATCGTCATATTAATGGGCTTGGCGAGCCTTATCGCCTGGGTACAGAAAAACCGTGAACAAGCCAAGCGCATCGCGCTCTTGGCCGAGCACTTGCGCGCGCACCCGATTGAAATCCTGATGGGTCAACTCATCGACGGCTACTTGCGAGCCTTGGGCGAGAGCGACCTTTCGCGCCGCGAATCGATTTGGCAATTGCTGCACAGCCAGCAAGCATCGCTGGCCGATCACCTGCAGCAGTTGCACAGCAGCATGGCGCGCAGCGAGGCCGCCGCTTGGCGCACCAGCCGTTGGCCGCTGGCATTACCGTGGATCAACCAGCTCTTGCCCGCCCAATGCTTTGATTTCCGCGAGCTGGTGGCCATCCACGCCAAGGGCATCGCCGAGGTGAACAACAACGCCGAAGGTCTGAGTCCCCGAGATCAAGCGTTTCGCATGAGCGCCGAGCTCTTTTTATTCCAGCATTCCTGCCATTGGTTTTGCCGCTCGCAGGCCGTGGCTTCTGCGCGTTTGGTCATGCGCCACCAAAGCCCGCACGCCCAAGTGCTGGCATCGGTGGGCCCCAACACCCGAGCGGCTTACCAAGCCCTCACCGGTTTGCGCTGAGGACCTGCGCCGGGGCGGGTTCACAGGCCCGAGAAGTTGGGCTTGCGCCGCTCCATGAACGCCGAAAAGGCCTCTTTGGCCGCGGGTGCACGCAACAATCGGGCAAAGCTGTCGGCTTCACGACCGATGGTCTCGAGCACCGCGGGCTGTTGTGCTTGCTTCATCAAACGCTTGGTCTCGATCAAAGAAGCCATGGGTTTTTGCGCCAATTTGTGGGCCACCGAGTGGGCATACGACGCGGCTTCGGTGGGCGACAACACGCGGTTGACCAAGCCCACTTCCAAGGCCGCCTCGGCCATGAAGGGTTCACCGAGCAACAGGGCTTCGGCCGCTCGGTGAAAGCCCATCATCTGCGGCGCCAGCAAACTCGACGCGGCTTCTGGGCACAGGCCCAAATTCACGAACGGCATGGCAAACGCAGCGTTGTCACCCGCGTAGACCAAATCGCAATGCATGAGCATGGTCGTGCCGATGCCCACCGCCGGGCCACAGACGGCGGCCAGCAAAGGTTTGGGGAATTCGGCCAAGGCACGCAAAAACAAAAATACCGGTGCCGAGGGTTCGGAGGGTGGGTGGTTCAAAAAGTCGGCGATGTCGTTGCCCGCCGAGAACACCGTCTCGTGTCCTTGGAACACCACGCACCGAACCGAGTCATCGGTCTGCGCTTGGCGCAAGGCCTCGGCCAAAGTCGAGTACATGGCTGCGGTGATGGAGTTCTTTTTGTCCAGGCGGTTAAAAGTCAGGGTGCACACACCGCCTTCGGTGTGGGTCAGGATGTCACTCATGGTCAGACCCTTTCAAAAATGCCAGCAGCGCCTTGGCCCATGCCGACGCACATGGTCACCATACCGTACTTCTTTTGGTGACGCTTGAGCGCGTGCACCACGGTGGCCGCGCGGATGGCACCGGTGGCGCCCAGTGGGTGACCCAAGGCGATCGCACCGCCCATGGGATTGACCTTGGCGGGGTCTAGACCCAGTGTGTTCATCACGGCCAACGACTGCGCGGCAAAGGCCTCGTTGAGCTCGAACCAGTCGATGTCTTGCTGGTTCAAACCCGCGTAACGCAGCGCGGCGGGAATGGCCTCGACCGGGCCGATGCCCATGATGTGGGGCGGCACACCGCGGCTGGCGTAGCTGACGAACCGCGCCAAGGGCGTGAGGTTGTAGCGTTTGATGGCCGCTTCGCTGGCCAAGATCAATGCGCCCGCGCCGTCGCTGGTTTGTGAGCTGTTGCCTGCGGTGACCGAGCCACGCGCCGAGAACACGGTGCGCAATTTACCCAAACCCTCCAAACTCGTGTCGGGGCGTGCGCCTTCGTCCAAATCGATGGTGCGCTCACGAATGCTCACCTGCGCCGAATCCAAGTCCACGCTGCGGTCTTGCACGGTCACGGGCGTGATTTCGTCCTTGAATTCACCGGCCTTCATCGCGGCCACAGCGCGTGCGTGAGACTGCACCGCAAAAGCGTCCTGGTCGTCGCGCGAGACCTTCCATTGCTGCGCGACCTTCTCAGCCGTCAGGCCCATGCCGTAGGCAATGCCGTAGCGCTCGATATCGTCGGTGTTGGCAAAGATCGTGGGCGAGAGACTGGGCGAGTTGCCCATCATCGGCACCATGCTCATGCTCTCGGTACCGGCGGCGATCATCACGTCGGCCTCGCCCACGCGGATGCGGTCGGCCGCCATGGCGATGGCCGACAAGCCAGACGCACAAAAGCGGTTGACGGTGATGCCGCCCACGCTGTTGGGCAAGCCCGCGAGGATGGCGCCGATGCGCGCCACGTTCAAGCCTTGTTGGGCTTCGGGAATCGCACAACCACAGATCACGTCTTCAATGGCCTTGGGGTCCAAGCCAGGGACTTGCGCCACCGCGGCGCGCAGGGCATGGGCCAGCAAATCGTCGGGACGCAGGTGTTTGAACGCGCCTTTGTGTGAGCGGCCGATGGGGGTGCGGGTGGCCGCAACGATGTAGGCGTCTTGCAAGGGTTTCATGGTGACTCCGGGTGTTCAGTTTCTCAAGGGCTTGCCGGTGTTGAGCATGGCCAAAATCCGTTCTTGGGTTTTGGGGTGCACGATCAAGGCGCAAAACGCTTGGCGTTCCAAGGTCATCAAATAGGCTTCGGTAACCAAGGTTCCGGCTTCGACGTCGCCACCGGTCAGAACGTTGGCGATCAAGCTGGCGATGTGGAAGTCGTGTTGGCTGATGAAGCCGCCATCGCGCATGTTGACCAACTGCCCCATGATGGTCGCTTTGGCCGAACGCCCACCCACCGCAAACTGCGCCTGCAAAGGTGGTCGGTAGCCGCTGTGGAACAGCGCGCGCGCCTCGTTGGCCGCCACGAACAGCAGCTCATCCTTGTGCGCCACCACCACGTCGGTGGGCAACACATAGCCCAGTTGGCGCGACTCCAGCGCACTGGTGCCGACCTTGGCCATGGCCGCGGCCGTGAAGCCCTCGGTCAAGAAGGGCAAGAGGTCTTTGCCGCTGGACGCTTGCGCGCTCTCGGCCGCGCGGCGAGCGATGTAGGTCAGACCACCGGCGCCGGGGATCAAGCCCACACCCACCTCGACCAGACCGATGTAGCTCTCCATGTGCACCACGCGTCGGGCGCAGTGCACCGCCATTTCGCAACCGCCACCCAAGGCCATGCCACGGATCGCACTGATCACCGGCACTTGGGCGTAACGCAAGCGCAAGAAGGTTTGTTGCATGAAGCCTTCGGCGTCTTCCACCGCCGACACACCCACGGCCATGAAGGCCGGCAACATGGCTTGCAAATCGGCGCCAACGCTGAAGGGCTCGTCGCCCGACCAAATCACCAAGCCTTCGTAGGACTGCTCGGCCAAGTCGACCGCGGCCATCAGACCCTCACACACCTCCATGCTGATGGTGTGCATCTTGCTGGTGATGCTGGCGATCAACACACCTCTCAACGCGGGCTCATCGGACGTCCACACGCGCAAAGCGCCGTTGTCCATGACCGTGGTGCCGGCTTGCTCGAAACGCGGACCGGCCTCACCCAACAACAATTCGGGGAAGAGCTGTCGCTCGTGCACCGGCAAACGGCGACGCGGCTCGAAGCGACCAGCGCTGGGGTTCCAAGACCCCTGTGGGGTGTGCACACCACCGGCCTCGGCCACCGGGCCTTTGAAGACCCAGTCGGGCAGCGGGGTCTTGCACAGGGCTTTGCCAGCGTCGATGTCCTCTTGCACCATCTGGGCCACGGTGAGCCAACCGGCTTCTTGCCAGAGTTCAAACGGCCCTTGTTTCATGCCAAAGCCCCAGCGCATGGCCAAGTCCACGTCGCGCGCGGTCTCGGCGATCGAGGCCAAGTGCACCGCGGCGTAGTGGAAGCCGTTGCGCAAAATCGCCCACAGGAATTGGCCTTGTGGGCCTTCGCTGTTGCGCAACAAAGCCAAGCGTTCGGCGGCGGGCTTTTTGAGCATGCGGCCATAGACCTCATCGGCTTTCTCGCCACCGGGCACGTAGTCTTGGCTGGCCATGTCAAAGCGCATGACATCACGGCCCACTTTTTTGTAGAAACCCGCCTTGGTTTTTTGACCGAGGTGGCCTTTTTCGATCAAGGTCTTGAGCACCTCGGGGGTACCAAAGCTGTCGTAGAAAGGATCGGTCTTGGCGCTGAGCGTGTCTTGCAAGGTCTTGATGACGTGGGCCATGGTGTCCAGGCCCACCACGTCGGCGGTACGAAACGTGCCGCTGGAAGCACGGCCCAAACGCTTGCCGGTCAAGTCGTCAACCACGTCGTAAGTCAAACCAAAACGTTCCACCTCGCGCATGGTGCTGAGCATGCCCACCACACCGATGCGGTTGGCCACGAAATTCGGCGTGTCCTTGGCGCGCACCACGCCCTTGCCCAGCGTGCTGGTGACAAAGGCCTCCAAACGGTCGAGCATGTCAGGGGCACTCGCGGGCGTGGCGATCAACTCCACCAAGCTCATGTAGCGCGGTGGGTTGAAGAAGTGGATGCCACAGAAGCGGGTGCGCAAGGCCTCGGGCAAGGCGTCACTGAGTGCGGTGATCGACAAGCCCGAGGTGTTGGACGCCAGCAAGGTGTTCGCTCCCACGTGCGGAGCGATCTTGGCGTAGAGGTCGCGCTTCCAATCCATTCGCTCGGCAATCGCCTCGATGATGAGGTCGCAATCTTGGAGTTGCGCCAAGTCGTCTTCGTAGTTCGCCGGCACGATGCGATCGGCGTCGCTGCTCACACCCAAGGGCGAGGGCTTCATCTTGCGCAGGTTCTCCACCGCACGCAGGACGATGCCGTTTTTCGGCCCTTCTTTGGCGGGCAGATCAAAGAGCACCACCGGCACTTTGACGTTGACCAAATGGGCTGCGATTTGCGCGCCCATCACCCCCGCGCCCAGCACGGCGACTTTGCGAACAAGAAAACGAGACATGGTGATTCCAGTGATTGGGTTGGTCGGCGATGCGAGGTCTTATTCGACGCGAATCCAGACTTGCGTACGACCCAACAAAGGGGCTCCAATGTAGCCACGCATTTCCAGCTTCTTGCCACCCTCAATCAAAGTGATTCGGCTCTTGTAAATCTTGCCTTTGTTGGGATCCAAAATTTCACCGCCTTCCCAGCGCGTTTTGTCGCTGGTGGCTTGGAGCCCACGCAAAATTTGCATGCCCAAAATCGGTTTGCCTTTGCGCTCGTCCGAGCATTTGTCGCACTTCACGTCCGGCTTGGTGGCGGGATCCAGAAACTTCTCGATGGTGCCAGTCAATTGACCATTGGCTTCTTGGATACGGACGAGGGATTTTTCTTTACCCGACTCATCGTCGATGGTTTTCCACAGGCCCACGGGCGTGTTCTGCGCGCTGGCGAACAGGCTGGCGGTGGCCAAGGCAGCGAATGCGAGGGTGTTTTTGATCATGACAGTCTCCTTAGGGGTGTTGGTGGGGAACGGGAACTTCAAGCCAGAGCCAGGTCGGTGTCCATGAGGACCTTGCTGCCAGCGCGGGCGCGACGCATCAGTGTCGCGGTTTCGGGGAACAGTTTGGCAAAGTAGAAACGCGCGGTTTGCAGCTTGGCCTGGTAGAAGGGGTCGGTGTTGCCTGCGGCGATTTGCTGCAGCGCGGTTTGCGCCATGCGGGCCCAGAAGTAGCCAAACACCAAGTGGCCGGCCACGCGCAGGTAGTCGACCGCAGCCGCGCCCACCTCGTCGGGGTTTTGCAGGCCTTTGAAGCCGATTTCCATGGTGAACTTGGTGATCTGCTCGCCCAAGACCGCCAGCGGGTTGATGAACTCGGCCATTTTTTCGTTCACGCCTTCTTCGGCCACCAAGGCACCGATGAGCTTGCCGAACTTCTTCAAGGTCGCGCCGTTGTTACCCAAAATTTTGCGGCCCAACAAATCCAAGCTCTGGATGGTGTTGGTACCTTCGTAAATCATGTTGATGCGGGCGTCGCGCACGTACTGCTCCATGCCCCACTCTTTGATAAAGCCGTGGCCGCCGAACACCTGCATGCAGTGGTTGGTGGCTTCAAAACCATTGTCGGTGATGAAGGCTTTGACGATGGGCGTGAGCAGCGCGACCATCTCGCCGCATTCCTTGCGCACTTTTTCGTCGGGGTGGTGCAGCTCTTTGTCGAGCAAGAGCGCGCAGTAAATGGCCATGGCGCGGCCACCTTCGGCATAGGCCTTGGCGGTCAGCAGCATCTTACGCACATCGGGGTGCACGATGATGGGGTCGGCGGCTTTGTCTTTGGCCTTGGTCCCCGAGAGGCTGCGCATCTGAATGCGGTCCTTGGCGTAAGCCAAAGCATTCTGATACGCCACTTCCGTCAGACCCAAGGACTGGTTGCCCACACCCAATCGAGCGGCGTTCATCATCACAAACATCGCCGCCAAGCCTTTGTGCGGCTGGCCCACCAAGGTACCCACCGCTCCGTCCAAAATCATCTGGCAGGTAGCGTTGCCGTGGATGCCCATTTTGTGCTCCAAGGCACCGCAGTGAATGGCGTTGCGCTCACCGATGCTGCCATCGGCCTTGACCTTGAACTTGGGCACCACAAACAAGCTGATGCCTTTGCTGCCAGCGGGCGCATCGGGCAAGCGCGCGAGCACCAAATGGATGATGTTGTCGGTGAAGTCGTGTTCACCGGCGCTGATGAAAATTTTCTGACCGGTGATGGCGTAACTGCCATCGGCCAAAGGTTCGGCTTTGGTGCGCAGCAGACCCAAATCGGTGCCGCAATGTGGTTCGGTCAGGCACATGGTGCCGGTCCACTCGCCGCTGGTGAGTTTGGGCAAGTAAAGCGCCTTTTGCTCGGGCGTGCCATGCGCGTGCAAACACTCGTAAGCGCCGTGGCTCAAGCCGGGGTACATGGTCCACGACTGGTTGGCCGAGTTCATCATTTCGTAGAAGCACTGGTTCACCACAAACGGCAAACCTTGACCACCGTACTCGGTGTCGCACGACAGCGCCGCCCAGCCGCCTTCGACGTACTTCGCATAGGCTTCTTTGAAACCTTTGGGCGTGGTCACCGCGTGGGTGGTTTTGTCCAGCGTGCAGCCCTCTTCGTCACCGCTGATGTTGAGCGGAAAGGCCACCTCGGCCGCGAACTTACCGCCCTCTTCGAGCACCGCGTTGATGGTGTCGGCATCGGTTTCGGCGTGGGCAGGCAAGGCTTTAAATTCGTCTTCCACGCGCAGCACCTCGTGCATGACGAACTGCATGTCGCGCAAGGGCGGGTTGTAGATGGGCATGGTCGGGTCTCCTGTGATGAAAATGAAAAATCAGGTGGCACTGTTGCGCGCCACGATGGACTCAAAAGCTTTGACCGCGCGCTGTAAAGAAGACGGGTTTCGCATGAAGCGCGCCTCGTAGTGCAGGGCCAAAATCAAAGCGTGAATTTCAAAACCCATTTGGGCGGCATCGGTGCTGCGTCGTAAATGGCCTTGCTCAACCGCCTGCTCAATCGCACGACGAACAGCATCCAGCCAGACCTGAACCGAACTGGCCAAGGCATCGCGCACAGGGCCAGGGCGGTCATCGAATTCAACCGCGCCACTGATGTAGATGCAGCCCGAGTCGATCTCCACCGAGGTGCGTTGCATCCAGTTATCGAACAACTGGCGCACACGGGGCAAACCGCGAGGTGCTTTCAATGCGGGGAAAAACACCTCTTGCTCGAAACGCGTGTGGTATTCGCGAATGACCGACATTTGCAATTCGTCGCGCGACCCAAAATGGGCAAACACGCCAGACTTGCTCATGTGCATGACCTCGGCCAAAGCGCCAATAGACAAACCTTCCAAACCGATTTGCGTCGCCAAACCCAAGGCCGCGTCCACGATGGCGGCTTTGGTTTGCTGCCCCTTGTGGAACGCACGAGGGGTTTCGGCGGTCTCTAAGGTTCGTTTGTTCTGAGCGCTGGACATGTTGGCGTTGGTGCTTCACAAGTGGAACGGTGGGCCATCATAATCGAACGATCGTGCTTTTTTCAAGCCCCCACAAAAAAACCCGCTCAACGTGACAACGCGGCGGGTTGGGTTCGGCTCCCCAAGGGGCTATGGTAAGAGAACCAACAGGTGGTGCTCTAAATGTTCACTGGGCAAACGTTTGAATCCACTGCGGGCATACGCGTGCAAGCGCCCCGTGCACCAAGCCATCATGAGGGCAGCGTCTGATGGCGCATGGACCGTGGGCGTGGCAGAACCGGCCACCACTGCAGCATCGCGTAAGCATTGGCGCAACTGAGCCTCCAATTTCTCAAACAGCAGGTTCACCCGCTGATGCAGACGCTCATGCTCCAACACCAAAGCATCACCCACCATGACGCGGCACAGACCCGGGTTTTTTTCGGCAAACTGCAAGATCCAGCTCAGCAATTTGCGGGCGCGCTGCCTCGCGTCGGGCTCACGCTGCTCCAGTTGCCCCACAAAACCGAAGATGGATTGCTCGATGAAATCGATCAAAGCCTCAAACATCTGTGCCTTGCTCGCGAAGTGCCGGTACAAGGCGGCTTCGCTGACCTCGAGCTGCTGAGCCAAAGCCGCGGTGGTGATCCGCTCCGAACTCGGCTGCTCGAGCATGGCAGCCAAAGCTTGCAAAATTTGAACGCGACGCTCCCCAGGTTTGGGGCGTTTTCGCACGGGTTCTGTTCCCAACGCCGTTTCGTCTGTTGGGTTGTCATCTTGCGGCGTGGACATGGTCTCGACCTTATTGAGCACGGATGGTGGTGCCAAAAGGCTCGTTGCCCAAGACTTCCAACAACAGCGCATGTGGCACGCGGCCATCCAAAATGTGAACCGCCTGCACCCCGCTCTTGGCGGCATCGAGCGCCCCAGCAATTTTGGGGATCATGCCGCCAGAGATCGTGCCATCGGCACACAAAGCATCGATGCGCATGGGCGTGAGCTCAGGCAAAAGCTGCCCAGCCTTGTCCAGCACACCCGCGATGTTGGTCATCATGAGCAACTTGTCGGCGTGCAAGGCCTTGGCCAACTCGGCCGCGACCACGTCGGCGTTGATGTTGTAACTCTCGTTCTCAAGGCCATAACCAATGGGGCTGACCACCGGAATCATTCCCGCATCCACCACGCCCGAAAGTGCGCGGGTGTCCACCGACACGATGTCTCCCACCTGGCCCACGTCGTGAACCACGTTGGGATTGTGTGTGTCAATCAAACGCAACCGTTGGGCTTGGATCATGGCGCCATCACGCCCGGTCATGCCCATGGCACGTCCACCCGCCTGGTTGATCAGGCCCACGATGGTTTGCTGCACTTGGCCACCCAAGACCCACTCCACCACCGACATGGTCTCTGGATCGGTCACCCGCATACCTTGAATGAACTGACCTTGTTTGCCCAGCCGTTGCAACAGTTGCTCGATCTGTGGACCACCACCGTGCACCACCACCGGCCGAATACCTGCGAGCTGCAACATCACCACATCTTCGGCGAACGCCTGTTGCAAGGCAGGGTCGGTCATGGCGTTACCACCATATTTGATGACCATGGTTTTGCCATGGCTGCGGCGCAAGGCCGGCAAGGCACTGGCCAAGATGTCGGCGCGGTCTTGTCGGGCGATGGCGGGTCGGTCGGCAGATTCGGTCATGGCAGTCAAGGTCCGTGAAGGCTGAAGAAATGAAGAAATTGTAGGCCCATGCCCCTACCCAATTCACGACCCAAGGCTTACAGTGTGGGCATGACCAAAACACGCACCTCCACCACCCGCCGACCACTCGCCCAAGACCCGCTGACCGAACGCGCCGAACAGGTCAAAGACTCGGCCCAACACATTTGGTTGGCAGGACTGGGCGCTTTCGCCAAAGCCCAAGCCGAAGGGGCCAAAGTCTTTGAGGCTTTGGTCAACGAAGGCCAGCAGCTGCAAAGCAAAACCCAAGCCGCTGCTCAAGCCCGCATCCAAGCCTTGAGCCAGGCCACCGAACAGGTCACAGAGCAAGTCGCCGGCATGGCCAACGAGATCAGCGACAAAGCCACGGGACAGTGGAACAAGCTGGAATCTCTGTTTGAGAGCCGCGTGGCGACTGCCCTGCAAAACTTGGGTATGCCGACTGCGCCAGACATCATCGCTTTGCAGGCGCGCATCCAGGTCTTGGAAGAGCACATCGCGCAGATGCACGCCTTGTCTTCTCCGGCGAAGGGTCGCTCCAGCAAGCCTCGCAGCGGCCCGGCGGCGAAAGCCAAAACCCCCACCGCGCGTGCTCGCAAGACCTGAATGGTGTCCGTCAAGAAAGCGCCACGCCGCACCGCCGAGCGCATCTTGCTTGCCAGCTTGGCGCTGTTCAATCGCTTTGGTGTGCCCAATGTATCGACCACCATGATCGCGGCCGACTTGGGTATCAGCCCAGGCAATTTGTATTACCACTACCCGGCCAAAGAAGAGCTCATCAACGGCTTGTTCAAGCGCTACGAAAGCGCCTTGGGCGATCTCTTGCCCGCCAGCCAAGGCGTGCGCGATGTGGAAGACGCTTGGTTTTTTATGCACAGCTTGTTTGAGCGGGTATGGGAATACCGTTTCTTGTACCGCGACCTCAACGATCTGCTGTCGAACAACCGCTTGTTGGAGTCGCAAGTGAAAACGGCACTCAACAGCAAAGCTCGGGCCATGCGGCAATTGCTCAACAGCATGTCGGCCTCTGGCGCAGTACGCATCGATACACGAGAAATCGACGCCACCGCCAACAACATGGTGGTCGTGGTGACATACTGGTTGAGTTTTGAATACGTTCAAAATCCCCGTCAAGCGTTGGAAACGGACAATGCACAGCACGCTTTGCTGCGCGGAGCAAAACACGCTTTGCACGTGCTGTCTCCCTTTTTGGAATCCAGTCAGCGGGAGCATTTGCTCACCTTGAGCGAGGCTTATGGCGAACAAACCCAAACCCAAGCCAGCCTGACCCGTACCGAAGCCCATGACACAGACCTCGACTGAAGCCCATGAGATCCGTGGCGCCTGCCCACACGACTGCCCCGACACCTGTGCCCTGATCACGCACGTTGAAGGCGGCGTGGCCGTGGCCGTGCGCGGCAACCCCGATCACCCTCGAACCGACGGTGTCTTGTGCACCAAGGTCTCGCGTTACGCCGAGCGCACGTACCACGCCGAGCGTGTGCTCACCCCGCTCAAACGCGTCGGAGCCAAAGGCAGCGGGGAGTTCACACCGGTGAGTTGGGACGAAGCCATGTCCGATATCGCGGCTCGCTTGGGGCGCATCGCTGAGCGCGACCCCGAAGCCATCCTGCCCTACAGCTACGCCGGTACCATGGGTTTGGTCCAAGGCGAAGGCATGGCTGCCCGGTTCTTCAACGCCCTGGGCGCTTCTCAGCTCGACCGCACGATTTGTGCCTCTGCGGGTGCCGAAGCGCTGACCCAAACCTTGGGCGGCAAATTCGGCATGCGCGTGCAGCACTTTGCCGAGTCCAAGCTGATCCTGATTTGGGGCAGCAACGCCATCGGCAGCAGCATCCACTTTTGGCGCGTCGCCCAAGAAGCCAAACGCCGCGGCGCGCGCTTGGTGTGTATTGATCCACGGCGCAGCGAGACCGCCGACAAATGCCATGAGCACATCGCGCTGCGACCGGGTACCGACGCGGCCTTGGCGCTGGCGATCATGCACGAACTCATCGTGCACGACTGGCTGGACCACGACTACATCGCACGTCACACACTGGGCTGGGATGCCCTGCGTGAGCGCGCCCTGCAATGGCCCCCCGCGCGCGCGGCCGAGGTCTGCGGTATCCCTGTGGAACAAATCGAACGCTTGGCCTGCGACTACGGTATCGCCCAACCCGCGGCCATCCGCTTGAACTACGGCATGCAACGCGTGCGCGGAGGCGGCAACGCCGTGCGAGCCATCGCTTGTTTGCCCGCTTTGATCGGAGCTTGGCGGCACCGCGCTGGTGGCTTGCTTCTCTCTGCCTCGAGCACCTTCCCTGTGCAGCGCCATGCCTTGGCACGGCCCGACCTCTTGGGCAATCGCCGACCCCGAACCCTCAACATGAGCACCATCGGCGGCGACCTCTTGCGCCCGAGCAGCCCCGACTTTGGGCCACGGGTGGACGCGCTGATCGTCTACAACAGCAACCCAGTGGCCGTGGCGCCACAGTCGAGCAGCGTCGTGCAAGGCTTTGCGCGCGAGGACCTGTTCACGGTCGTGCTCGAACACTTCATGACCGACACCGCCGACCTGGCCGATTACGTCTTGCCCGCCACCACGCAGCTCGAGCATTGGGACGTGCACATGAGCTACGGCCACACCGATGTGGTGCTCAACCGCCCGGCCATCGCTCCCGTGGGTCAAGCCCGCACCAACACCGACTTCTTCCGCGACTTGGCACAACGCATGGGCCTGAAGGACCCGTGTTTACAAGACAGCGATGAGGTGCTGTGCCGCACGGCCTTTGGCGACGCGGTGGACTTCTCCACCCTGCTCGACCAAGGCTTTGCTTCACTGTCTGTGCCAGATGCGCCGTTCGCCGAAGGCGGTTTTCCCACACCGAGCGGACGCTGCGAATTTTTCAGCCAGCGTTTGGTCGATCAAGGGCAAGATGGTCTGCCCGACCACCTACCCAACTTCGAGCCCGCCCACACCCACCCCGACTACCCGCTGGCCATGATTTCACCGCCGTCGCGGCATTTCCTGAACTCGACCTTTGTGAACGTCAAAAGCCTGCGCGACATGGAAGGCGCGCCCTGGCTGGAAATGCACCCGAGCGATGCCGCAGCACGCGGCCTGGCCGATGAAGACGGCGTGGTGGTGTTCAACGACCGCGGTCGTTACGAATGCCAGGTCAAGGTGAGCACGCGCGCTCGACCCGGCGTGGTCAATGGCATGGGGATTTGGTGGCGCAAGTTGGGGGCCAACGGAACCAACGTCAACGAAGTCACCAGCCAGCGCCTGACCGACATGGGCCGGGCGCCGGTGTTCTACGACTGCTGGGTGCAGGTCAGCGCAGCGACTCGATGAGGTCGATGTAGGCCTGCATCGCGGTTTCGGCGCTGCTGCCCTTGTGCTGGTTCCAAGCGTCCCATTTGGCGCGGCCCACCAAATCGCTGAAACCCGGCTTGGTACCTTGAACATCCCCTTGGGTGGCTTGTTTGTACAGGCCGTAAATGCGCAACAAAGTGGCGTTATCGGGGCGCTCAGACAATTTGCTGGAATTGGCCACCGCAGCTTCAAACGTGGATTTCAAATCGCTCATCTCAGACTCCAAGATGGTTTTAAGACACAGACAAACGGCGGCCGGCGATCGCCAGCAAACCATCAAAAATCAAACTCTCGACCAAATGCACGGGCAAAGACATGCTCGGTGCCATTTTCCAGCCCGCACCGCCGGTCATGAAGCACACCGGCGCTTGGCCACAGTGACGGCTCAGATTGTCCGCCATGCGCTGTACAGCCCCTGCAATCGCAAAGGTGCCGCCGCTGGTCAGTGCATCGCTGGTGTTGGTGGGGAAGTCACAGACCTGCCCCGTGGGCACATGCAGGCCCGCGGTACCCGATTCCAAGGCACGCAACATGATGCCGTGGCCCGGCAGGATGATGCCACCCAAAAATCGACCTTGGGCATCGATGGCTTCCACCGTCACGGCGGTGCCCACCATGACCACCAAGCAAGGGGCGTGATGCCCCTGGGCCTGCATGTGGTGACGCGCACCGATCATGGCGACCCAACGGTCAGAACCCAATCGGGTGGGGTGCTCGTACCCATTGGTCAAACCGGCTTCATGGGCGCTGGCAACAATCCATTGGGGCTCCGCCGACCAACCGGGTATCTGCTCGATCTGGTCCACCACACGGCGCTTGACAGGATCGCCAGCCACCACACAACCCATCACCCAATGCGGCGCAGGCAGGTCGCGCCAATCGCCATCGGCCAATGTTTCGATCTGCTCCAAGAATTGCGCTCCCTGAGCCAACAGGCGAGCACCCACTTGGGGCGTTTCGTAGAGCGCCCATTTCAGGCGCGTGTTTCCCACATCGAGGGCCAAAAAAGTCATGTGAGGATTATCACCACCTCAAACACAGGGTTGACCCGCTGGACAAAAGCTTCAGTTCTGTCGCCATGGCAAACCACGGTAACGCCAGCCACCGCGTCGACCGCGCTGAGCATTGTTGTCCGGATCGCCTTCAAAACCTTCCAAGATGTTGTAGGCCTTGAGACCCAGTTCGGTCGCGCGTTTGGCTGCGGCGATCGAACGCACACCGCTGCGACACAACAGGACCAAAGGTTTGTTGCCAGCGGCTTGTTGAATTCGCTCATCAAACGAGGCATTCATCGCCATGCCTGGCCACTGTTTCCAAGGTACCGAGACAGCACCAGGCACAAAACCGACCCACTCGCGTTCGGCGTCGGTGCGCACATCAACCAACACCGCCGCCTCGCCAGACACCCATTGCCAAGCCAACTGGGCCGACACATCACCGGCGTAATCGCTTTGTGGACAGACCACCCAGTCTAGAGCGGCATCGGCGTCGTGGCGCAAACCCGATTGCAAATTGGCAGGCACCGCCTCATCAATGCGTTTGGGCTTGGGCAATTGCAAAGCGTCCATGATGGCCACGAACTCGGCTTCGGTTTTGCCGGCCACACGCGCGTTGCTGGTTTTTTCTTGACCGATGGTCGAATGCGTTCGACCTTGGTAATCGTGTCCCGGCCACACCACGGTGGCATCGGGCAGGGCAAACAAGACCTGGGTCAAGCTCTTGTAAAGCCCAGCGGCGCTACCCGATTGGAAGTCGGTGCGACCACAGCCGTTGATCAGCAAGGTGTCGCCAGTGAAGGCGTGTACCGCATCGGCGCTTCGCCACACGAAGCTCATGCTACCGGCGGTGTGACCTGGGGTGTGCAAAGCCTGGAGTTGTTGATCACCAAAATTCAGGGTGGCGCCATCGGTCAACTGCACCGACGCGGTCCCGATGCCGCAACCCTCCGGCGCTGCGGTTTTGGCACCCGCCAGCTCGGCCAATTTGCCTGCGCTGGTGATGTGGTCGGCATGCGCGTGGGTTTCCACGGCCCACACCAGTTTCAAGCCGTATTCACGCAAGACCGCCAAATCGCGCTCGATTTGCTCGTCCACGGGATCGATGATCAAAGCCTCGCGGCTGTGTTGATCAAACAAAACATAGGTGTAGGTGCTCGACGCGGTGTCGAACAGCTGAATCGGCGGGTGCACGTTCATCGGGCCAGCTCCGATCTCAAGAGAACTTCGCCAACATATCGGCCACGTCGTCGGGCGGCAAGTCGCCTTGCGCAATCACACACCCCACCATGCTGAAAAACGATTTGTCCAAGGCCTTACGCGCCGCGGCCATTTGCTGGGCCACTTGCTCACAATCGCTGTCGGTTTCGATCAAGCGTTGAATGCCACGCAACTGACCTTCGACGCGCTTGAGTCGCATCAACAAAGCGCGTTTGCGTTCGGGATCGTGCAGGGTCGTCATGGCGTCTCCAACGGTAGCGGGCGTTCGCTCGAATGGCAAAACATACCCTCCCAAGTATTTTAGCCACCCGGGTCAGCCCGCTGGCGCGCAACGCGGAGCTGGGTTAGTATTCCAATTGACGTTTACGTAAACGTCATAGATCAACTTTTCCTGCTGTGCCATGACCCAACTCAACGCCGAATTCCAAGCCTTGGCCAACTACCGCCCCCAGCACAAGGTGCGTTTTGTCACCGCCGCCTCTTTGTTTGATGGCCACGACGCGGCCATCAACATCATGCGACGCATCTTGCAAAGCATGGGCGCCGAGGTGATTCACTTGGGCCACAACCGATCGGTGGACGAAGTCGTCACCGCCGCTTTACAAGAGGACGTACAAGGCATTGCCATCAGCTCCTACCAAGGCGGACACAACGAGTACTTCGGCTACATGGTCGATTTGCTTCGTTCGCGTGGCGGCGAACACATCCAAGTCTTTGGTGGCGGCGGCGGCGTGATCGTGCCCACCGAAATCCGTGCCTTGGCCGAGCGCGGCGTTCGCATCTACAGCCCAGAGGACGGTCAAAAAATGGGTTTGGCTGGCATGATTGGCGAGATGGTCATGCGCTGTGACCGCGACATCAGCACGCTGGCCCCCGAGGCGGTCAGCGCGATCCAAGGTCACGGTGAAATGCACTGGCGCGCCTTGGCGCAACTCATCACCGCCTTGGAAAACGGCAGCGCCAACGCGGGCTTGGTTCAAGCCTTGCGTGAACAAGCCGTCAACACCCAGGTGCCCGTGCTCGGCATCACCGGGACGGGCGGCGCGGGCAAATCGTCGCTCACCGACGAACTCATCCGCCGTTTGCGCTTGGACCAAAACGACGCCTTGCGCGTGGCCGTCATCTCCATCGACCCCTCGCGCCGCAAGAGCGGTGGCGCCTTGCTGGGCGACCGCATCCGCATGAACGCCATCGGGCCTTGGCAAAAAGGCCCGCGCGTGTTCATGCGCTCGCTGGCCACGCGCGACTTCGGCTCCGAAATCTCGGCCGCCCTGCCCGATGTGGTGGCCGCTTGCAAGGTCGCCGGCTTTGACCTGATCGTGGTCGAGACCTCGGGCATTGGCCAAGGCGACGCGGCCATCGTGCCGCACGTGGACATGCCGATGTACGTGATGACGCCGGAGTTTGGCGCAGCCAGTCAGCTGGAAAAAATCGACATGCTGGACTTTGCCGAGTTTGTGGCGATCAACAAATTCGACCGCAAAGGCGCCAGCGACGCGCTGCGCGACGTGGCCAAACAGGTGCAACGCAACCAAGAGGCCTGGCAAACCCCCAGTGAGCAAATGCCGGTGTTCGGCACCATGGCCGCCCGCTTCAACGACGACGGTGTGACCGCGCTCTACCAAGCGCTCAAGGTGCGTCTGGGCGAACTGGGCATGAAGACCACCGCGGGGCGTTTGCCGTTGGTCAACGTGCGCCACAGCACGCACCAAAACCCGGTCGTGCCCGGCGCACGCACGCGCTATTTGGCCGAAATCAGCGACACCGTGCGCGGCTACAAACAACGCGCCCGCGCCCAAGCCCGCTTGGCCCGTGAGATCCAACAACTGCGCGCCGCCGCCGCCATGCTCGAAGTGGGCAAGCCCGGGCGTGCCCGCGCCGCCGAGGCGGCCATCGAGTTGGCACAAGCCCGTGAACTCACCCAAGACCCTGCCGCACGCCAACTCTTGGCGCAATGGCCCGCCATGCAGCAAGCCTACGCGGGCGATGAATATGTCGTGAAGATCCGCGACAAAGAAATTCGCACAGCTTTAACCACCCGATCCTTGAGCGGCACCACCATCCGCAAGGTGGCCCTACCCCAGTATGAAGACCATGGCGAAATCTTGAAGTGGCTCATGCTCGACAACGTGCCCGGCAGCTACCCCTACACCGCCGGCACCTTCGCCTTCAAGCGCGAAGGCGAAGACCCGACCCGCATGTTCGCGGGCGAGGGTGACCCCTTCCGAACCAACCGCCGCTTCAAATTGGTCAGCGAAGGCATGCCCGCCAAGCGCCTGTCCACCGCGTTTGACTCGGTCACGCTCTACGGCAACGATCCCGACCTACGTCCTGACATCTACGGCAAGATCGGCAATTCGGGCGTGAACGTGGCCACACTGGACGACATGAAGGTGCTGTACTCGGGTTTTGACCTGTGCAACCCCACAACCAGCGTGTCCATGACCATCAACGGTCCCGCGCCCACGATTTTGGCCATGTTCATGAACACGGCCATCGACCAAAACCTCGACAAATTCAAAACCGACAACGGCCGCGACCCCACCGAAACCGAAGCCGCCAAGATCAAGGATTGGGTGCTGGCCAATGTGCGCGGCACGGTGCAAGCCGACATCTTGAAAGAAGACCAAGGCCAAAACACCTGCATCTTCTCGACGGAGTTCTCGCTCAAGGTCATGGGTGACGTGGCGCAGTACTTTGTGCACCACGACGTGCGCAATTTCTACAGCGTGTCCATCAGCGGCTACCACATCGCCGAAGCCGGGGCCAACCCGATCAGCCAGCTGGCCTTCACGCTCTCCAACGGTTTCACCTTTGTGGAGGCGTATTTGGCCCGCGGCATGCACATCGACGACTTCGCGCCCAACCTGAGCTTCTTCTTCAGCAACGGCATGGACCCGGAATACACCGTGCTGGGCCGCGTGGCCCGCCGCATCTGGGCCGTGGCCATGAAGG
>JACCDH010554054.1_pt1 | contig 98794 bp, 76 predicted proteins | sample 7442481 | NCBI WGS metagenome assembly JACCDH01 (sample SAMN15323433, study PRJNA562643) | freshwater metagenome | isolation source: river surface water | place: USA:Blue River Watershed | collected 2017-08-15 | reverse complement strand
GCACGCACCACATATTCAGGCTTTTTATAAGCAGGTATACAAATAGAAATGCGAGGAGCAGTCATTAAATAACAATTATGTTCATTACAAATATACTAAAGGGGATCCAAAAAAGACTAACCGAATCCAAGGCCAAACCTAGATTTCAGAAAATTTCATGGGTCAAAAAACGTATTATAAAACACCAAAATGATCAATTGGTGAAAACCATTGAATTTGACCAATTCAAAGTGTTCTATAAACGTCCTTATGAATTAATTAAGACATACGAGGAACTATTTTTAGAAGAGATCTACCGATTTGAAACAAAAAGCAAAACCCCTCTTATTATTGATTGTGGTGCCAATATTGGTTTAAGTAGTATTTACTTTAAAACAATTTATCCAAACGCCACTCTACATGCTTTTGAACCAGACCAAGTCTTATTTAATTTATTAAAACAAAATATAGAAGTCAACAGATTCAAGGATACACATTTACATCAGGAAGCAGTTTGGATTGAGGATACCACGCTTTCATTTTCGAACAAAGGGTCAGAAGGTAGTCATATAGACCTGACAAATCAAAGTGACCATAAAGTCACCGCCATTAAACTTGATAAATTCTTAGCTCAGTTCGACCATATAGATTTTTTGAAAATGGATATCGAAGGGGCAGAATTTCAAGTGGTTGCAGATTGTCTAAATGGACTAAAAAAGGTAGACAATTTCTTTTTGGAATACCATGGCAAAGTTGGACAAACAAAAGAACTATATACCCTATTGCAACAAGTTGAATCTATTGGATTCAATGTCTATATTAAAATGGCAGCAGATCAACTATCAAGTCCATTTTACCAAAAACAAACAGGCACACCCTATGATGTGCAATTAAACATCTTCTGTTATAAACAAATCCATTAGATTGCAATATGATTAGTGTTATCATACCTTGTTTTAATGATGGCAAATATTTGCCAGAAACGATTAGCAAACTAAAAATGCAATCTACCCCGGCGGACGAAATCATCATTGTCAATGATGGCTCAACCGATGCAGAAACCATTGAAATTTTGGCTCAAATGGCGCAAGAACCTTTGGTAAAAGTGTTGCATAAAGAAAATGGAAGGATGTCTGCTGCAAGAAACTTTGGTGTAGCGCATGCTAAAGGAGACATTATAGTAGCATTAGACGCAGATGATTTTTTTGATTCTAGCTTTTTTGAAAAAGGAATAAAAGTTTTACAAAACGAACCAAACACAGGCGTCGTTACAAGCTATATCCAATACTTTGGAAACAAAACAGGCAAAGCCAAACCAAGAGGCGGCAATGCATTCAACTTCTTATTCTCTAATCAATGCCCTGCCTGTGCGATGGTTCGTCGTTCGGCTTGGGACCAAATTGGAGGATACGACGAATCTATGAAACTAGGCTATGAGGATTGGGAATTTTATATACGCATGACAAAAGCAAAATGGACCGTTCATTTGATCCCAGAATTTTTATTGCATTATAGACAAACCAATAAGTCTACTTTAGCCAATGACACCCATCCTAATAGAAAGCAAATCATTGAATATATAATTGAGAAGCATAAAGATTGGTATGCTGAATGCCTGAGCACACTGATTGACAAGAAAGAAGTGCTTTATACTGAATCCCGCATCTCCTTTCAGAATATCTGGAAAATGCTTAAAAACAGGTTGACAAACAAGTATAAATAAAGAATTCAGCATGTCTATAAGGCCTGCTTAGGCTTATTTACAATATATTTGTAGCATGGGTATTATCCAAAAACAAGGTATTAAGTCTTCTATCTTTATCATGATTGGTTTCGTGATAGGTGCAGTGAACTTACTCATATTTTTCCCCTTGTTTTTTTCAAAAAATGATCAAGGCTTAATTAGAGCCATGATTGATATTGGTGCTACCTTATCTGTATTTTGCACTTTAGGTACTTTGCCAGTGGTGTATAAATTTTTCCCATTTTACAATCATTACCTGGGTCCAAAGAAAAACGAATTGCCTTTTTTAACTTTAATCATCAACCTGATTGGCTTTGGGTTGTTGATGTGGGTGGGTTGGGAAAACAAGGATTTTATAATCCGAAATTTAGGTAAGTCACCAAGCCTTGCAACTTATTTTAATTATGTATACCCTTATACTTTTTTCTTGCTCATTTTTTATTGGCTAGAAGCTTTTGCCTGGGGATTACAAAAAGGGGTTTTCACTAATTTCTTAAGAGAAACAGCCATCAGAATTTTAACGACTGTTTTAATTCTTGCATTTGGTTTCAAGTGGCTCAACCTAGACCAGTTCATTTTATTATTCAGTGGCATTTATATTATTCCTACCCTATTGTTGATTTATAATTTATCACAATCGCATGAGTGGTCGTTTAGAAGTTTCCGTATCAGCAGTGTTACCAAAAGATTGAAGGGCAAGATGATTAGTTTTGCATTGTTTGTTTTTGCAGGCCAGTTCTTTAATTTACTAGCAAGAACCAATGACACCTTCATGATTGTGGGACTGAGAGGTTTAAGCGACGCAGGTATATTCGCCATTGCAACTTATGTTGCAGCCATTATGGAGATTCCACAAAGAAGTTTAACATCCATTAGTATTCCCGTATTGGCTAAATCCTGGAAGGACAAGGACTTTGCCAATATCAAACATGTATACCATAAAAGCGTTTCTAATTTATTAGCAGTGGGTTTATTGCTATTTGGGCTTATCTGGTTGAATATAGAAAACCTGGTTGCCTTTTTAAATTGGATAAGTCATAAAGAAAGTGGTGGTTATGATGCATTGGTACCACTCATCTTTATTATGGGTTTAGCAAAATTAATCGACCTTGCAACAGGTGTAAATGGACAAATCATTGGCACATCTAATTATTGGAGATTTGACTTCTTCACCAATCTTTTTTACATCGTATTATCGATCCCTTTGAATTTTTACTTAATTAGCCATTTTCAATTAATTGGCTTGGCTTATTCCAACTTAGCTGCATTGGTGCTATACAATAGTGTGCGCTTTTTATTCTTATACAAGAAATTCAAATTACAGCCTTACACAATACAACATGGCTTATTTTTTCTATTAAGTATTGCCTTCATGTTCTTATTATATAAAATTCCATCTCCATCTAATTTTGTATTGAATATTGCATTTAAGTCGACCATTTATGGATTTGGATTTTATGGATTATTGATTTGGATCAACCCTGCACCAGAACTAAAAGAATTGGTACAAGGCTTTCTGAAAAATAAAATATTCGGATTCTTAAGGCGCTAATTGTTTCACTTTTTCAAGGAACAATTGCATGCCTTCCTGCATTGCATCTGTTAATTTGTACTCAATATTTTCTGTATAATATTGTTCCATATCATATGTATGCGTTCTAGATGGCAGTTGTGCTAACACTTCTTGTAAATGCTCCACCCCATAAGCATTGGCTTGATTAAATTGCTGCCGGAAGAATTTCGGTATTGGCTGATTGGACATCCATGCTGCAAATACAAAAGGCAATCCTGTATGTGCCAACCATGCTTCACCTAAATCATAAACATATTCAAACTCCGTCAGATTGGCAAGGGCCCTGTCACCAATAATTACGCCTGCAGTTGTTCCTTGAATTGCTTGAATATAACCTTCTTCTGCCGGTATGCATTGTATGTCTTTATGCCAAAATTCTTTTAATAAAATACGCGCCAATCGAACGGAGGTTCTACTTTGATAATCTAGATAAATAGACTCAATTTGTTCCATGGGCACTTGACTAAAAATAGCTACTGATGCTACTTTGCCCTTTGTGGCAATTCCGTAATCAGAAACTATATGCGGGTTGGATAATAAAGGCGTTATAGCTACTGGAACAAGCCCAATATCGATCTTGCCGTCAATCAGAGATTGCGCAATTTTAGCAGGATAATCTTTTACCAATTCAATTTTTGATAAAAAATCAGTTTTTTCTATCCCCAATAATAAAGGCTGAGTGTTGAAATAACTTACCACCCCAATACGCCATCTCTTGTCCAATTGAATTAACTTTGTACAAAGATATCAAATACAAATTGTTTTAAAGCAAACTATATGTCTCATTTAAGCGCTATTTCACCGATCGATGGACGTTACCACAAACAAACTGCAGCATTAGCTGCATATTTTTCCGAATATGCATTAATCAGGTATCGCGTGTTGGTAGAAGTTCATTACTTTTTATTTTTAGCGGACAAAAAGTTCTTCAAGCTCCCATCGGGTTTAAGAAAGGCTTTGCTCGAAGTAGTTGAGCATTTCTCAGAGGCAGATGCTGCAAAAATTAAAACCATTGAAGCAACCACCAATCATGATGTAAAAGCAGTTGAATATTTTTTAAAAGAAATTTTAGATCAACATAATGCAGCTGCATTAAAAGAATGGATCCATTTTGGATTAACATCACAAGACATCAACAACACTGCTATTCCACTGAGTTGGAAAAATGCAATGGAGTCTGAAATTTTACCAGCCTATATTAATTTACAAAATAGATTGTACCAATTTGCGAAGCAATGGAAAAAAGTTCCATTGTTGGCAAGAACACACGGACAATCGGCTTCTCCAACTACGCTTGGAAAAGAATTGATGGTTTTTGTGGAAAGAATCAATCATCAAATTGAATTATTTACGAGTATCCCTTATGCTGCTAAATTTGGAGGCGCTACTGGTAATTTTAATGCACACCATATTGCTTTCCCTAAAAAGAATTGGGTAGCATTAGGCAATGAATTTGTGGATGATGTATTGGGATTAGAGCGTATGCAATTCACTACACAAATTGAACACTACGATCATTTTGCTGCACATTGCGATAATCTAAAAAGATTAAACACCATCTTAATTGACTTAGCAAGAGATATCTGGACTTATATTTCAATGGATTACTTTAAGCAACAAACCAAAAAAGGCGAAGTAGGCTCGAGCGCGATGCCGCATAAAGTAAACCCCATTGATTTTGAAAATGCGGAGGGCAACTTAGGAATTGCAAACGCAATATTAGAGCATCTATCCGCTAAACTACCCATCAGCAGATTACAAAGAGATTTAACAGATTCAACTGTATTGAGAAATATTGGTGTGCCAGTGGGACATATTGTGATTGCAATTAACTCAATTGAAAAAGGATTGGGCAAATTGATTTTAAATGAAGTTAAAATCAATGAAGACCTTGAAAATAATTGGGCAGTAGTGGCAGAAGCTATTCAGACAATATTACGTCGTGAAAAATATCCTAACCCTTATGAGGCACTAAAAGATTTAACAAGAGGGAATCATAAAATTGATAAGAAATCCATGCATAAATTCATTGATGGATTAAAAGTCACTGCTACTTTGAAAAAAGAATTGAAGAAAATCACTCCACAAAATTATACTGGAGTCACTGCGGAGTATTAATTTTTTACATTAAAATGAAAATAAGGTAATTTAATAAAATCACACAGGTACTATAAAGCGTCACTGGAGTCTGATCTTGGTGGCGCTATTTTTTTTCTAGGCTCTTTTTTGGCAAGTAGATAACGGATTGGATCCATCCCTTCTTTTTCAATTGCCATAGTCAACACTTCGGCAGTTGCTTGCGCATCCCCCCAAGCCCTGTGCCGACCTTCAATTCGAATCCCTAAATCTCTGGTCAATGATCCCAATCCATATTTTTCCAATCCAGGGAAAACTTTTTTACTCAATCGAATGGTACACAATTTAGGAGCCGACCATTGATACCCAGATTTACCCAAAAGATAATGCACAAATGAATAGTCAAAGCTTACATTGTGCGCAACAAATATGCGGTCTTTCAATAAGTTGTAAATCTGAGGGGCCACTTCCTCAAAAAGAGGTGCTTCAGCCACCATTTCATCACTAATCCCTGTCATATTCACTATAAATGGAGGAATTTTTTGTCTTGGATTCACTAATGTCACGTATTTGCCCGTCACTTCAACCCCATTGTGCATCACAATAGCAATTTCGGTAATCCCATGCATATGGGGCATGCCGCCAGTGGTTTCTATGTCGACTATCGCAAATTCCATTTGAAGCCAAGTTCGGATTTTTTTGTCAAAAATAGCTTGCGGCTTTTCCTTATTTTTGTAACTCATTATAGGAAAAGCATTTAGCATGGAATTGAGTAAAAATTTTATACCGGGGACAGTAGAAACAAAATGGTACCAACACTGGATAGATCAAGGTTATTTCCATAGCGTTCCAAATGATAAACCAGCGTATACGGTGGTCATCCCTCCTCCAAATGTAACCGGTGTTTTACACATGGGCCATTGCTTAAACAATACTATTCAAGATATTTTAGTACGTCGAGCAAGAATGCAAGGCATGAACCCTTGTTGGGTGCCTGGAACAGACCATGCTTCTATTGCTACAGAAGCTAAAGTGGTGGCGATGTTAAGGGAAAGAGGTATAGCTAAATCATCTTTAAGTAGAGAAGAATTTTTAAGTTACGCTTGGGAATGGAAAGAGAAATATGGCGGAATTATTTTACAGCAGTTAAGAAAAATGGGCTGTAGTTTGGATTGGGAGCGTACTGCTTTTACTATGGACCCTGATTATTACGAGACAGTGATCAAAGTATTTATTGACCTGTATAAAAAGGGCAAGATTTATCGAGGCAAAAGAATGATCAACTGGGATGTAAAAGCCAAGACTGCTTTAAGTGATGAGGAGGTAATCCACAAAGAAGTCAACGGGAAAATGTACCACATAAGGTATAAGCTAGACCTCACAGGAGATGAATATATTACAATTGCAACGGTAAGACCAGAAACTATTTTTGGAGATACGGCAATCTGTGTACATCCTGATGATCCAAGGTATTCGCATTTAGTGGGCAAATACGCATTTGTACCGATGATCAATAGACGCATCCCAATTATTGCAGATGATTATATTGAAATGGAATTTGGAACAGGTGCATTAAAAGTGACTCCAGCACATGATATCAATGACTTTCAATTAGGTCAAAAACATGGCTTAGAAGTAATTGATACCATGAACGATGACGGTACCATGAATGATGCTGCTCCAATGTATCTAGGTAAAGACAGAATCGAAGTAAGAAAAATCATTGCGGCAGATTTACAAGCAGCGGGTAATTTAGTGAAGATAGAAGATTACGTAAACCAGGTTGGATTTAGTGAAAGAACAGATGCCATTGTAGAGCCAAGATTGAGCTTGCAATGGTGGGTGGATATGAAACAATTGGCAGCGCCGGCATTAGAAAAAGTAATGTCAGATGAAATTCATTTTCATCCTGCTAAATTTAAAAACGTATACCGTCATTGGATGGAGAACATCAAGGACTGGTGTATCAGTAGACAATTGTGGTGGGGCCACAGAATACCAGCATGGTATGACAAAGAAGGCAATGTATATGTAGAAGCAAGTCTTGAAAAAGTATATGCCACTTACCCTGAGACTGTGGGTAAAGAATTGCACCAAGATGCCGACTGTTTAGATACTTGGTTTAGTAGTTGGTTATGGCCTATCGAAGTTTTCAAAGGCATGTCTAATCCAAACAATGCAGAAATTAATTATTACTACCCTACTAGCACCTTGGTTACTGCGCCAGAAATTATTTTCTTCTGGGTTGCAAGAATGATTATGGCTGGTGAAGAATACATGGGCAAAATTCCATTTAAGGATGTCTACTTTACTGGTATCGTACGTGATAAGCAAGGACGCAAGATGAGTAAGAGTTTGGGGAATTCACCAGACTTATTAGGATTGATCGATCAGTATGGAGCGGATGCGGTACGCTTTGGCATCATGATTGCATCTCCTGCAGGCAACGACTTATTATTTGATGAATCCACATTAGAACAAGGAAGAAACTTCAATAGTAAATTATGGAACGCCACTAAGCTATTAAAAATGTGGGAGCCTCGTCAAAGTAATGAAGGTGCTATCCCAGAAGATGCAGCATTTGCGATGGATTGGTTCCAAGCAAAATTAGCTGCAACACAAATAGAAGTGGATGAAATGTTGAAGACCTTCCGTTTAAGCGAAGCCCTAAAAACGATTTATGGCTTAATATGGGATGATTATTGCAGTTGGTATTTAGAATGGATCAAACCTGGATTTGAGCAACCTATTCATACAGGCGTATTTGAAAAGAGCATTGAATTCTACGATGCGTTGTTACAATTATTACATCCATTCATGCCATTCATTACAGAAGAAATACATCATGTCCTAAAAACTCAAGAAGTAGATTTATGTGTAAAGGAATTAGCACCAATAGCCAAAGTAGACGAAACAGTTTTACATGCAGGGGTGCTTTTAAAAAATGTGATTTCAACATTGCGTGATGCGAGAAACAAGAATCAAATTAAGCCTAAAGATGCTATTGACTTGCATATTCAGTCAGCAAATAATACGGCTTATCAACGCATTCAAAATATCTTAGCAAAACAAATTAACGCCAAGTCCATTGCCTATACCAATGCGGCCATTGGGTCTAGTATTGTGGTGGCTTTAGAAAAAGATAAATTCTATTTAGTAGCAGACCAAGCTATTGATACAGCTAGCTTGAAAGAAAATTTATTAAAAGACTTAGCGCATCAAAAAGGTTTCTTAGAAAGTGTAGAAAAGAAATTAGCGAATGAGAAATTTGTTCAAAATGCAAAACCAGAAGTGATTGCAATCGAACAAAAAAAGAAAGCTGATGCTCTTGCTAGAATTCAAACAATCGAAGAAAGTTTAGCACAATTATAAACAACCACTTTAAATTGAGTCTCCTTTTGGGGACTCAATTGTTATAGCCCATTGAAAGATGAATCAACTTGAAATTAGATTAGCAACTATAGAAGATCGAGCGTTAATTCGATCTATCTCCGAGCGCACTTGGCCAAGTACCTATGGACATATCATTTCACAAGAACAGATTGAATTTATGTTGGACTGGATGTACAGTGATGCATCTCTTGAAGAACAAATTAAAAAGGGACATCAGTTTTATATAGCCAATTTGAATGGAACTGATATTGGATTCTGTTCGGTGAGTGAAGACCATGAAGAAAATAATAATGTGAACACAACGATGCAAAATCAACCAAAAGCTTTCAAACTCAATAAACTGTATATCCTCCCCTCTGTACATGGCACTGGAGCTGGCAAAGCATTGTTGGAAAAAGCAATTGATGTAGCAAAAGCAGCAGGTGCTGAATCTATCTACTTACAAGTCAATAAGCATAACAATGCATATACTTTTTATTTAAAAAATGGCTTTGTCAAAGAAGCTGAATTTAAATTTGATATTGGGAATGGCTTCTTTATGGATGACTATATTATGCGATTAACCCTCTAATTGAATTTACTAAACCAGTATATGGGTTTGCTTTACCACACCCATTATAAAGACGCTCTGTACTTGTCCAATATTTTCTGCTTGACTTAATTTATTGACATGAAAATTGTAATAGCTATTCATATCCTCAGCTACAATTTTTAACATAAAGTCAAATTCTCCTGAAATACTATAACATTCCACTACTTCTGGCAAATCATTAATGAGCTTGATAAATTGTGTGCCAGATTTCTTACTGTGTTGATTTAATGAAACATAACAAATGACCATCAATCCTTTTTTAATTTTAGCCCCGTCTATTAAAGTAGCATATTGCTTGATCACACCAGAAGCTTCGAGCCTTTTGATCCTTTCATGTACCGGTGTTGAACTAAGTTGTATTGACTCCGAAATCTCTTTCACACTCATCCTCGCATTTTGTTGCAGTAGCCTCAAAATGGCTAAGTCTTTCGCATCTAATGGCACTGTTTGATTGGCCACCTCATTGAATGCTAAATGGTCATTAGCCGATTCTACTGTTTGTGTCTTATTTTTCATGATTAAAAAGTTCTTTTGTCAATAAAATTACTAAATTATAGTATTATTCACTATATATTAGATAAATTTTATTATTTTATACTACAAAACTACCTTTACACACTAAATAATTAAATATGTCAGGTTTACAAAACATCGATTTTAGCCTACCTTATAAAGTAGCAGATATTACCCTAGCAGATTGGGGACGTAAAGAGATTCGCTTAGCTGAGGCAGAAATGCCAGGTTTAATGAGTATTCGTGAAGAATACGGACCAAGCCAACCATTAAAAGGTGCAAGAATTGCAGGTTGTTTACACATGACCATTCAAACAGCTGTTTTAATTGAAACTTTAACCGCTTTAGGGGCAGAAGTAAAATGGAGTTCTTGTAATATTTTTTCAACACAAGATCAAGCTGCGGCAGCAATCGCTGCAACTGGTGTGGGTGTATTTGCTTGGAAAGGACAAAGCGTAGAAGAGGGCGACTGGTGTATTGAACAAACTTTATTCTTTGGTAGTGAAGACCGCCCTTTGAATATGATCTTAGATGATGGTGGTGACTTAACAAACATGGTATTGGATAAATACCCTCAATTCGTTGCAGGTATTAGAGGACTGAGTGAAGAAACCACTACAGGTGTACATCGATTATATGAGCGTATGGCAAAAGGGACATTGCCAATGCCTGCAATCAATGTAAATGATTCAGTGACTAAGTCTAAATTTGATAATAAATATGGTTGTCAAGAATCATTGGTGGATGCGATTCGTCGTGCGACTGATGTCATGATGGCTGGTAAAGTAGCAGTGGTTGGTTCTTACGGTGATGTTGGCAAAGGATCTGCAGGCTCTTTACGTGGTGCAGGATGTCGTGTGATTGTAACGGAGATTGATCCAATTTGTGCACTACAAGCAGCAATGGACGGATTTGAAGTGAAGCGCATGATTGATGCTGTTAAAGAAGCAGACATCATTGTTACAGCTTCTGGTTGTCGCGATTTGATTACTGAAAAACATTTTAGAGCAATGAAAGACAAAGCGATCGTATGTAATATCGGTCACTTTGATATCGAAATCGATATGGCTTGGTTAAACAAAAATTATGGTCATACAAAAGACACCATCAAGCCACAGGTTGATTTATACAATATAGATGGCAAGGATATTATTGTATTGGCTGAAGGTCGTCTAGTGAACTTGGGTTGTGCTACTGGACATCCAAGCTTTGTAATGAGTAACTCATTCACAAACCAAACTTTAGCACAAATAGAATTGTGGACCAATAGCAAAAACTATGAAAATAAAGTTTATGTATTACCAAAACACTTAGACGAGAAAGTGGCACGTTTGCATTTGGCTAAAGTTGGCGCTCAGTTAGATGAATTGACTGATGAGCAAGCTGCTTATTTGGGTATACCTAAAGCAGGACCATTTAAATCTGATGCTTACAGATACTAATCGATAGTATAGCATATCCGAAAGCCCGGCCATCAAAATATGGTCGGGCTTTTTATTTTCAGTACCTTTAAGAAACGATTAAATTCATTCACTATGTTACTAAAAAAAATCAGTTTATTCCTTATTGCATTTGTTGCAATGCTTCATGTGAATGCACAACAAGTGAAGCTTATCCCAGAACCAAGTTCAATCAAAATTGGTACTGGAAATTTTAAATTACCAAAGCAAGTTTATATTCAAATGCCTGCAGTTTTTGAGGGTATCGGAAAATTAATGAGCGATCGATTTAAAATAGCAACTGGAAAATTGATTGTAATGAACCATCCTAAAAATGCAACAATTCGCTTCGAGCAAGTGCAGGACAAAGCGCTAGGTAAGGAAGGTTATATTTTAAAAGTTGATGAAAATGGCATCCGTGTAAAAGCGCAAACATATGCAGGCGCGCTATATGCATATCAAAGTATTTTACAATTATGCCCTCCAGCAATTTACAGCAATCAAGCCCACGAAAAAACAAGTTGGACCCTACCCTTTGTCCAAATATTAGATACCCCAAGGTTTGAATGGAGAGGTTTTATGCTGGATGTAAGTAGACATTTTTTTACTGTAGCCGAGGTAATGAAAATCATGGACGAAATGTCGATGTATAAATTAAATAGATTGCATTTTCACCTTACAGACGATCAAGGATGGAGAATAGAAATTAAAGGATTACCAAAGTTGACACAAGTAGGTGCATGGAGACCGAACAGAGTTGGCAAATGGCATAATATTACAAAACCAGCGAGTGAAGAGCCGAAAACTTATGGAGGATTTTACACACAGGATGATATTAGAGCATTGGTAGCTTATGCTAAAACAAAAAATATCGAAATCATGCCAGAAATTGATGTACCTGGACATAGTATGGCTTTCTTAGCTGCCTATCCTCAACTAAGTACTACACCAAACTATCCTTACCAAGTAAATGCTGGAGAAGAATTCATTGATTGGTCAGGATTGAATGGGCATATCACAGCTAGAATTGACAACAATTTAGATCCTTCTAAACAAATTGTCTATGATTACTTAGATATTATTTTTGGCGAATTGGCTACTCTATTCCCTTTTGAATACATCCATATGGGCGGAGACGAGACAGCTAAAAACAACTGGGCAAAGAGTGAAGACATTAAAGCACTGATGCAAAAAGAAAACTTAAAGAGCCAAGAAGAAGTACAAAGTTATTTTGTACGACGTGTAGAAAAAATCATGCAATCAAAGGGTAAAAAATTAATGGGCTGGGATGAAATTCTTGAAGGCGGCCTAGCTCCAGAAGCTGCAGTGATGAGTTGGAGAGGTGTTAAAGGGGGCGCAGAAGCTGCTAAACAAAAACACCCGGTTGTAATGAGTCCAACAACACATAACTATTTGGATTACTATCAAGGAGAAGCCACAGCTGAAGGCTCAGTTTATGCCGGTCTGAGGATGAAAAAAACCTACAGTTTTGAGCCAGTTCCTGAAGGTGTAGAAGAAAAATATATTTTAGGTAACCAAGGGAATCTATGGAGCGAGCAATTACAAAATATCAGAAATGTTGAGTACATGACTTGGCCAAGATTGATGGCGATTGCAGAAGTGGCATGGTCACCTAAATCAAGCAAAAATTGGGATCGATTTGCAAAAAAAGTTGAAAGTCATTTTGCGATTTTAGATAGCTTACAAATTAAATACGCAAAGAGCATTTATGACCCCATTGTCACGACAACATTAAATACGAAGGGGGAACTGTATGTTCATATGGAAGGTGAAATTGATGAATTAGATTTTTATTACACTATTGACGAATCTATGCCAGACCAATTTAGTCAGCAATTTAAAAACCCTATCCTTATCCCAGAAGATGTGACTATTTTAAGGGTAATCAGCTATCGTAATGGCAAACAAATTGGCAAATACTTAAATATACCAATAGCATCTTTAAAGCAAAGAGCTGTTAAAGTGTTATAAAACAATGCATAAAAAGATTTTAGTTTTTACTTTGCTATATTGCTTATTTGCTCCAAAGCTCATGGGGCAAATAAGTTTAATGGAGCGGGCAAAAAAAGCCATTACAGGCAAATCTCTTTCTATGATAGATAGCACTAGGATCTATTTATTCAATAATATTTCTACCCTAAAATCTTATAGTGGAAAAAGAATCAATAGTATTACTATTGAACAACATAATTTCTCTACAAGCATCGACTCTAAGGAATCAAGTTTCAAAGATTTTTTTTCAAAAGTGGGCAACCAATTACATTCAAATTCTAATATTAGAGCAATTAGAGAAAATTTGTTTTTAAAAGAATGGGACTTATTTGATCCATCCATTATTGCCTACAACGAAAAATGGCTTAGAGATTTAAGCTATATACAAGACGCAAAAATTACTGCAATACTCACTCCTTATGATACCAATCAAGTTGACCTTGTAGTGGTTACAAAGGATCTATTTTCATACGGCGGGGAAGTACTCATAAACAACCAAAATGCCTATAGTGCCAAATTGAATAATATTAATTTGATGGGCACTGGTAATAGTTTACAATTGATCCAAAACTTTGAAAAAGAAAGAAGTCCAAAATCTGGATGGGGTTATGATTTTGGATTGAGTAACATTTTTGGATCCTTCATTTCAGTAAATGCTGGATTCAATCAGTTTGGTAATAATTTAGTCAACAATGTTTTATCTGCACGAAAAAATTATATCAGTATTCAACGCCCCATCCTTCACCCCAATAGCAAATGGTTAGGAGGATTAGAATATTTAGAAACTGTAAATGAAAATGTATTCCCCGAAAAATGGGATAGTATATTTAACCAACAACTTCAATACAATTTATTACATAAAGATATTTGGATAGGCTATCAATTAACGAAGCAAAAAAAAATAATCAAATCAAATGAAGATAGGCAATTCATTCAATATCGACACTTGGAAAATAATTTTAGAGATAGGCCCATCAATCATTTAACTCAGTTAGACAGAAACTATCAAAATCTAATTGCTGATTTTATTTCATTCACAATAGTAAGACAATCAGTATATAGAACACGTTATCTATATGGACTCGGCAGGTATGAAGATTTACCCATTGGTCGATCGCTAACATGGACTACAGGAAAGTATCAGATTGAGCAAGAGCACGCTCCTTATCTTGGTTTTAAATTTGAACAATATAAACTCTCAAAAAAAGAAAACTATACGCATATCATTGCCAATATCGCCAGTAGCTATATGAATAAGTCATTGCAAGATTTTAGATTTCTTGCAAGCTTGGAGCAATTCAGCAAATTAAAATATTTAAATAATGGTTATGGGTATCGACAAATAATTAATTTAAGCTTCACACAAACTTTAAAAAATAAATACAATGAAGCTTTAAGAATCAATAGCATTTATGGCATTCCGCAACTCAACAGAGAACAGATAAAAGGCGGGACAAGAATTTCATCCAACTGGGAAACTGTTTTTTACAATAACCGTGCAATTTGGGGTTTTAAATCAGCGCCATTTGTATTTGGGAATCTAACTTATATTAGGACAATGGGAGATCCAATTTTAAAAGGTGATATATATAGTTCCGTCGGATCAGGCATGAGAATAAGAAATGAAAACTTGATTTTTGGCACCATTGATTTAAAAGGATTTTATTTTCCTAGAACCAACCAACAGTTAAGCCCTTGGAATTTCAGTTTAATTACAAATCTTAGGTATAAATACAATTCGAATATTATTGAAAAGCCTAATTATGTTGAAATAAATTAATTTTGAGCCACTCCTACTCAACTATTCGAGGTAAAAATTGTTGTATTTATTATGGTTCAAGCGTATAATTTTTTAGCAAGCTGGCAATTATTTCCAGAAAAGTGTGACTTTGAATACCAGGTAGTCCCTAAATCAGGCAATTACAAAATTGAGACCGTTCCAAGTGGACATCTTCTAAGTTTTAGCCATAATTGGGTCAACTTAGAAAACGATGCATTCTATGCTCAATATCAAGTCAATCCTAACGGGCAACCAATGCCATTTGATAATACTGAACTTGCAGATACAATCAGTGCTGAAATCAACAATGCATCCTGCTTAACAGTTCAATTTTTTAAAGCAGATAAAGTCAATCTTAAAGTAGTGCATGAAATCCTTGCGAATGGATTCTTAAAGGTTACCCATGAGGGGTTCAGAGAAGATCAAAGTCCATTTAAAAATATAGAAGTTTACCATAAACAATTGAGTGTACTACCCTATGCATCATCTGCCGGTAGCGTTGCCATCCGCCCAACCAAAGAAGGAGTGATCAAACATAAAGCATTGTCTGCTATGGAAGATCAAACCAATATGCAATTGAACCAAATTAAAGAGCAGATAGAATTATTAGCAAAACAAGCTCAAGAGATACGTAAAAGAAAGGAGTTGAGCATGATGATTTATGAAGCTAAAATTACTTTCAAACCACAAATTGGACAGATCTACCACGTATACGAAAAGCAAGATGGATCACATGTGCTGTCGATGGTTGCACCACATGAATGGGGCGGTGGCGCTGGACCATTTGCACAATTTATTGCAACTGTCAAATTGTTGGCAGACCACACTTGGATTGAAGTTCCAGCTCAATAATTAATACCCATATTTTTCTAAAATAGCATCTACTCTTTTTTCAACTTCTACATCTTTCAATACTGGAGGTGCATGATGTGGTTTTATGGTAGCATCAAAAACTAAAGGCCCTTCAGCACCCCAATGTTTATTTTTGGTAAATGCGTCAATAGCATCCATGTCATTTGAAGGATTGGTCCTGGTAAATGCAGCCCATAAAAAATTATTCAAATCTGCTGCCATCCATGATGGATCTTCTGTCCGAATCAACATAACTACTCCTTCCTCATTTAATAAAGCTGCTCCCTTCCCCAACAAAGCATTTTGCAATTCAATCGTTGAATACGCAGCTGCATCGAATGCTACCACACCTGGCATCACTAACTGTGCGTCTATATTTAAATTTGTAAGTATGGGAGGCACAGATTTTGTTAACTTCCTTTTAATATCGCCATATGCAGCTATTACAACTTTAGATCCTGTGTTTAATCCGTCACCGGAATAATCCAATGTATCCATCGTTGTCTTCGTATAAAAATGAATATCGTTTGATAAATCTAATCTTGATAAAATGTATTCAAAATACGCCTGTACATGATGTGTTGATAATTGGTTGGTTTCATCTGCTGTAATGAATACAAACTTTGCTAAACTCAATTGACCTGTTCCCAAAATATGATTGGCAATTGTTAGAATTTCTGCAGGTTGTTTAACTTTTAAATAAGGCGTGTAACGCTCACTACCGATAGCCAACAATAAAGGATGAACGCCTGCTGCATCAACAGCATGTACTTCTTTTAGCCCTGGTATTTCATTTGATACTGCGGCCCCAGTCATCGCATGAATTAATTGTCCAAAGCTGGTATCTTCTTGCGGAGGACGTCCAACCACGGTGAAAGCCCAAATAGCATTTTTTCGGGCATACACTTTATGTACACGCATGAGCGGGAAAGGATGTTGTAAACTATAATAGCCTAAATGATCGCCAAATGGACCTTCAGGTTTATTCTCACCTGGATACACTTCGCCGGTAATTACAAAATCAGCATCCGTACTTAAGCAATAGCCATCTTTATAGGTATACCCGAATCTCTTACCAGCCAGTACACCAGCAAAATTCATCTCACTAAGCCCCTCAGGTAAAGGCATCACTGCAGCCACGGTATGTGCTGGCGGACCACCCACAAAACAACTTACTTTCAAAGGCATCCCTTTTTTATTGGCTTTGGTTTGGTGCACTCCGATGCCACGATGCAATTGATAATGCAATCCTATTTCCTTATCCATTACATAGTCGTTCCCAGACAATTGAATACGATACATCCCTAAATTACTATTTGCAATACCAGGTTTATCTGCGTCTTCTGTATACACTTGGGGCAGGGTCACAAAAGCACCTCCATCCATAGACCAATGTTTGATCAATGGCAAATCACTAATTTTAATTTCTTCGTATGTTACTGGCTGACTAAAAGGATTTTTCTTAGGCAATGCATTGATTGCTGCAGGCAATGCGCTTAAAGCAGCCAATGGATTTTTTATAGCCGCAGCAGGATCAATTTTAATTTCAATTAATTTTTTCACCTGTGGCAAAGTGTCTCTAAAAATAAATTCACTTCTTTCCAGTGTGCCAAAAATATTAGATGCAGCCCTGAACTTTGAACCTTTTACTTTTTCAAATAAAATAGCAGGTCCTTTTTGTTCATGTATGCGCAAATGAATGGCCGCCATTTCTAAATGAGGATCCACCTCTTCTTTAATACGGAGTAATTGTCCATTACGCTCTAGATCCAATAAACAAGCTTCTAAATTAGAATAAGCCATGAGGTGATAATTGAGATGCAAAATTAACTTAAATTTGCTCATGACTCATTTAAGTGTAAACATAAATAAGATTGCCACTTTAAGAAATAGTCGAGGCGGCAATAACCCTGATCTCTTAAAAGTCGCTTTAGACTGTGAACGTTTTGGTGCCCAAGGCATCACAGTGCATCCTAGGCCCGACGAAAGGCATATTCGCTATCAAGATGTTTACGATTTAAAGGAGAATATACACACAGAGTTCAACATTGAGGGCAATCCCAAAGAACAAAAATTTGTAGACCTTGTTTTAGCAACCAAACCAGCACAAGTCACATTGGTACCTGACGCTCAAAATCAACTGACAAGTGATCATGGGTGGGACACCATCAAAGAAAAAGATTATTTATCCAACATCATTGGTGTATTTAAAGCAGCAGGAATTAGGGTGTCAATCTTTGTAGATCCAAATGTTGAAATCGTCAAAGGTGCTGCTAAAACAGGGACAGATAGAATAGAATTATACACAGAAGCCTATGCACGCGCATTTGCAAAAGGAGAAAGCAATACTGCAATTAAGGATTACAAATTGGCTGCAGCAACAGCGATGGAATTAGGTTTAGGCATAAACGCAGGCCATGACTTAGATCAATTTAATTTAGCTTTTTTAGTAAAAGAAATTCCATACATAGATGAAGTTTCTATCGGTCACGCACTCATTTGTGATGCATTGTATTTGGGTTTAGAAAATACGATTCAGTTATATAGACGTGCGCTTGGACACTATTCATAAACTCATTTTTGATTGAAAAATACGACTAAATAATTTTAACTATCTTGCACTAATAAATACTTTTTATGGCCAACCAACCTTTAGTCGGAATTATAATGGGTAGTGACAGTGATTTAAATGTGATGCAGGCAGCTGCGGATATCCTAAAAACTTTCAATATCCCTTTTGAATTAACGGTGGTTTCTGCGCATAGGACCCCTGAAAGAATGGTGGATTATGCAAAGCAAGCTAAAACTAGAGGATTGAAAGTGATTATTGCTGGTGCAGGTGGCGCAGCACATTTACCAGGCATGGTAGCCGCGATTACTACATTGCCAGTGATTGGCGTTCCCATTAAGTCTTCTAATTCTATCGATGGCTGGGATTCTGTATTGTCTATTTTGCAAATGCCGAATGGAGTTCCTGTTGCGACTGTTGCATTGAATGCAGCTAAGAATGCAGGCTTGTTGGCTGCTCAAATTATTGGCACCCATAATGAAACCATTTCTAAAGCAATGGGTGATTATAAATTGCAAATGGAATCGGAAGTAATGGAAAAAGTAAGTAAATTAACAACTAACTGGGACAACCATTTTGATGCTTAGTCGATTGTAATGATTCTAAATTTTGAGTCTAGGCCTGTTGAATTATCCATGATCATTTGAATCCAATGAAGATCATACTGCCCTACCCACTTTGAAAAATGCTCAACCCTTTCTTGTAAATTGTCCTGAGGGAATAATTCTCTTTTAATGCGATGTATACGTTGAACAGCTGTAGCTTGTTTTCTTCTTTCTGCACGTACCATTTTCTTTTCTAATGCTTCAAGCTTTGTCTTTGCTTGATGCGCTAGATTCTCGGCATGAGCACCTAAAGTTGGATCCACTTTGATGACTTCGTTTTTAATAGCCGCATATAAACTTGAAAGACCTTGCTTTTGTTCAGTTAAATGCAATGCTTCAGTGGCATATTTTTTTACATAATCGATTTCCAATTCTAGTAAGGGCCTAAATAAATCTTGATCCTCAAACTGCATCTCTTTCCATTGAGTTGCCTGCTTTTGATTCATCAGTAAAAAAGAATTTCTTAATTGCAATAATGGATAATGCACGTTCACTTGTTGGAATACATTTTTCAGTTCCATCCAGTAGGCCAATTCTCCACCACCTCCAACAAATACAACACCGGGTAGTAAAGTTTCTTGATAGACCCCCCTTAAAATGACATTTGGACTAAAGCGTTCTGGATATTGGTGTAATTCTTCAATGATCTCTGATTTTGTGAATTGGATACCCGTATCTACTACAATATAAAGCGCTCCTTTTTGTTCTATTCTTGCTCTAATCTGATCTTTTAAATAAAATAAATTTAAGCTACGACCTTCACTCTGCACATGGTATGCCTTTGCTAAACTAGTAATAGTAGGCTGTATGGCTTGATGCGAAAACTGCGTTAACAGTTCTTTTTCCATCACTGGAACAAAAGCAGCTTTAAATTTTGGATCATCAGGCTGTAGCACAAGTAATCCGTTTGCACCAAAAAAAGCATGCACAAAATACAAAGTCGCTTCATTGATCGTCTTCCCTTTTTGATAGGCTTCCTTTATAATGGCCAAGGCTTTTTTCCCTGATGGTAGACTTGACCAATACCCTTCCAATTGTTGAATCAATTTCAACAATGCATCATCCACTTGCATTCTACCAATGGCACCAGTTTGTTTGGTATTCCATAAGTACCTATTTGATTCAATATTGAATGCGCCAACCTCATCCAAATCAGCATCTTCTGAACCCATATAATAAACAGGCACAAAATTTTCCTCCGGGAATTGTTGCTTTAAACTAGCTGCCAACTGAATTGCATGAATGATCTTGTAAAAAAAATACAAAGGGCCAGAAAATATATTAGGTTGATGTGCTGTCGTAACAACGAATGTATTGTCTTGACTTAACAAAGCAATGTTGTCCGCAACGGCCTGCTCTTTTTGTAAATTGGCATACTGAGCTGTAAGCACCTCCACCAGAAGCGAACGGTTTATTGGATGAGCTTTTCGGCCCTCAATCGCTGCTTTATAACCGGCCTCATTTAATTGGTATTGTACATAATCCTGGGCGGTACCTTTCCCCTCTAAATAATCACTGATTAGTTTTGAGAATAATTGTGTGGCTCTATATGGAATATGAATACTGCTTACAGACATCGTGTGCAAATTTCGGGAAAAATGCATTGCTAAAGGCATTTTATTCAAGAATGGTCAAAAAATTATACATTTATGCTGCAAAATGATTGCTTAAATTAAACTGTGCTTATGGAAACTTACGGTAAGATTTTGATTATTGCAATGCCACTATTTTTGTTATTGGTTTTATTTGAAAAATGGTATGGCTGGCGCAAAGGTTTTGATACCGTTAGAACGATGGATATGATCTCTAGTTTAAGTTCAGGAGTGACCAATTCTACAAAAGATGTTTTGGGCCTCAGTGTTGCGATCATAAGTTACAGCTGGCTGGTGGAGCATTTAACAATCTACCAAGTACAATCAAGCTGGTTACTCTATGTAATTGCATTTTTAGCTTTGGACTTTTCTGGCTATTGGGTGCATCGTTTAGCCCATACCATCAATTTTTTCTGGAATAACCATATTGTACACCATAGCAGTGAGGAATTCAACCTAGCTTGTGCACTCAGACAAAGCATCTCTGTATTCTTCAGGATTTATGCTTTTTTACTCATTCCCGCAGCTATATTTGGTGTACCTCAACAAGTGATTGCAGTGGTAGCGCCATTACATTTATTTGCACAGTTTTGGTACCATACAAGACATATTGGAAAACTAGGCTGGCTTGAATATATCATTGTTACCCCCGCACATCACCGTGTACATCATGCCATCAACCCTGAATATTTAGATAAAAACTACGGTCAAATATTTATCTTCTGGGATCGTTTATTTGGTACTTTTCAAGAGGAACAAGCTGATATACCTGCAGTATATGGTGTAACAAGACCCGTTAGAACTTGGAACCCAATTAAAATCAATTTCATGCATATATGGTTATTAGCAAAAGATGCATGGCATACAAAAAGCTGGAAAGACAAATTGCGCGTATGGATGATGCCATTAGGCTGGAGACCTGCTGATGTCATTGAAAAATACCCAGTAGAAAAAATAGAAGATGTATACCATTTTGAAAAATACGATACTCCTGCACCAAAGGGCATGATTGTATACCTTTGGATTCAATTATTCTGTTTGCTTTTGCTGGTAAGCTATCTATTTGGGAATGTGGCAAATATTGGCCTTCCTAATATGATGTATTATGGCTTATTTATTTTCGCTCAAGTATATGCCCTTACTGAATTCATGGACCGTAATCCAAAAGCAATCATTTATGAGACCTTAAAAAATATGATTTGTGTTGGAGGTATCCTTTATTATGGTGGATGGTTTGGACTAGAAAACTATTTTAGTGCTAGTGGTTATATTTTAATGGGATACTTTGTAATCAGCACTGCAACCGTTGCAGCTTACACTAGTCAACCAACTCACCCTCTAAATCATAGTCGTAGGCTTTCGTAATTTTAACTTTTACAAAATCACCTGGCTTCAATCTTTTATTGGTATTGATCACTACTTCGTTGTCTACTTCTACACTGTCAAATTCAGTTCGACCTAAGAAACGACCTGCTTCTTTTTTGTCTACCAATACTTTTAAAATTTGGCCCTCCTTCGCTTGATTAATCTCTAAACTGATTTCCTGTTGTACTTCCATAATTGCCTCTGCTCTTCTTTGTTTCTCTTCTGCAGGCACATCGTCTACTAAATCATGTGCACTGGTATTTTCTTCGTGGCTATAAGTGAAGATGCCCACACGGTCAAATTTGTGTTCTTGCAAGAATTCTTTTAATTCCTCTATATCTTCTAGTGTTTCTCCTGGAAAACCAGCAATTAATGTTGTTCGAATAGCAATACCAGGAACACGCTTTCTAATTTCGTGAATCAATGCACTCATTTCCTCTCTGGTGATATTACGACGCATTGCTTTGAGCATATTGTTACTTGCATGTTGCAAGGGGATATCAATGTACTTGCAAATATTATCCCGCTCACGCATCACATCCAATACTTCTAAAGGGAACTTAGAAGGATATGCATAGTGCAAACGAATCCATTCTACACCTTCTACATCAGCCAATGCATTCAATAATTTTGGCAAAGCACGTTCTTTATAAATATCCAATCCATAATAAGTCAGCTCTTGTGCAATCAACATCAATTCCTTTACCCCTTTCTTTACCAAGCCTTTTGCTTCTTCCACCAATTGCTCAATCGTTTTACTCACATGCTGACCACGCATTAAAGGAATGGCGCAAAAAGAACAAGTACGATTACAACCTTCACTAATTTTTAAATAGGCATAATGTTGAGGGGTGCTCAATAGGCGCTCTCCTAACAATTCTGCTTTGTAATCTGCATTCAGCTGATTCAACATCAAGGGCAATTCCATGGTACCGAACCAAGCATCCACTTCTGGTATCTCCGCAGCTAAGTCACCTCTATATCGCTCGCTCAAACAACCTGTTACATAGACTTTGTCTAGTTTCCCTTTATTCTTCAATGCCACCTGATCTAAAATGGTATTCACACTTTCTTCCTTCGCCTTATCAATAAAGCCACAAGTATTCACCACCACAATGTTGTGATCTAACTTTTTATTCTCATGTACTACGTCAATGTCATTGGCAGCCAATTGACCACTCAACATTTCACTATCCACTAAGTTCTTACTACAACCTAATGTGATGATATTGACTTTGTTCTGCTTTAAATTTTTTGACTTCATAATGTATATTTAAACGAATAAAATTAATTCGTTTGTATTTTTATTTATTGACTTCGTTGGTGAAGTGGAATGTAATTTCTGGATTATTGGTAATTTCAGTATTCAAGAACCACTCACTTTGTGCTAGATACACTGGTGAACCATCTTTGTCTTCTGCTGCATTTTGTTGCTTATAGCGAAGAAAATCATTCAACTTATTTTTATCATTAGAAGTCAACCAGCAAGCTTTATAAAACGGCAGGGTTCTAAATTCACAAGCAGCTCCATATTCTTGTAATAAACGATATTGGATCACTTCGAACTGTAAATCACCCACACAACCAATGATCTTTTTATTACCACCAAACTGTGTAAATAACTGCGCCACCCCTTCGTCTGTCAATTGCTGTATACCTTTCTCCAATTGCTTGGTCTTCATTGGATCTTTGTTCACTAATTCTTTAAAGATCTCAGGAGAGAATGTAGGAATACCAGTGAAATAAAATTTCTCACCCTCTGTCAATGTATCACCGATCTTAAAATTGCCGGTATCAAATAAACCTACTACATCCCCAGGATACGCATCTTCTACAATATCCTTGCTACGTGCCAAGAAAGTATATGGATTGGTAAATCGTACTTCCTTGTCTAAACGCACATGTTTGTAGTATTTATTTCTCTCAAACTTACCACTACATACTCGCATGAACGCAATACGATCGCGGTGCTTAGGATCTAAGTTGGCATGAATTTTAAAAATAAAGCCACTAAATTTATCTTCACCTGCTTGTACTTTACGTACATTGGTATCCCGGTCTCTTGGAGTTGGTGCAATTTGAATGAATGTATCTAACATTTCCTGTACACCAAAATTATTTACAGCAGATCCAAAAAATACCGGAGCAATTTTTCCTGATAAATAATCTGAAGGATTTAAAGCACCATATACACCTTCAATTAATTCTACATCTTCTCTTAATAAAGCGGCATCACGATCACCCACTTTCTGTTCTAAGACAGGACTAGCTAGATCTCCAATTGCAACTACATCTTCATCATCTGCTTTGGTACTAGCAGTGAATAATCTCAAGCTTTTTTCATGTAAATTGTACACTCCTTTAAATTCCTTACCACTATTAATAGGCCAAGTCATTGGATGTAAAGAAATTTTCAATTCTGCTTCGATCTCCTCTAATAAATCAAACCTATTTTTACCATCACGATCCATTTTATTAATGAATACAATGACTGGTGTAGCACGCATACTACAAACTTCCATCAACCTTCTAGTTTGAGGCTCCACCCCATTTACAGAATCAATTACCAAGATCACACTATCCACCGCTGTGAGGGTCCTATAAGTATCCTCTGCAAAATCCTTATGCCCTGGTGTATCTAATAAGTTGATCAAGTTGCCTTTGTATTCAAAAGACATCACCGAAGTCGCTACCGAGATTCCTCTTTGACGTTCAATCTCCATGAAATCCGAAGTAGCATGCTTTTTAATCTTATTGCTTTTCACCGCTCCAGCAGTTTGAATGGCACCACCGAATAACAATAATTTCTCCGTTAATGTAGTCTTACCGGCATCTGGGTGAGAGATGATTGCAAAGCTCTTTCTTCTATTAATTTCTTTTTCGTACTTCATGTTGTTATTATTCCTTGAATTCCTTTTGTAAATGCAACCTTATTAAAAATGGCCCGCATTCAAAATTCTTTGAATCACGAGCCATTCATTATTTTATTCCAAGTTTGTTAGATATCAATTGCTTCGCCGTAAGCTGCGGCAGTTGCTTCCTTCAAACCTTCACTCATTGTTGGGTGTGGATGTATTGCATTTAAAATTTCATGCGCAGTCGTTTCTAATTTACGAGCAACTACTGCTTCTGCAATCATTTCGGTCACATTCATTCCAATCATATGACAACCTAAGAACTCGCCATATTTTGCATCAAAGATCACTTTTACAAAACCTTCAGTTGCACCTGCTGCAGAAGCTTTACCGCTTGCAACAAATGGGAACTTACCCACTTTGATTTCATATCCAGCTTCTTTTGCTGCTTTTTCTGTATAACCTACGCTAGAAATTTCTGGGGTACAATAAGTACATCCTGGGATATTGTTGTAATCAATTCCTTCTGGCATATGCGCATGTTTCTTTTCCATATAAGCAATATGCTCTGCTGCATTGATCCCTTCCTTAGCAGCAACGTGCGCTAAAGCTTGACCAGGTGCACAGTCTCCAATAGCATAAATACCTGGTACTGAAGTTTGTTGAAACTTGTCCACCACCACTCTTCCTTTGTCAACTTTAATTCCGTTTTGCTCTAAGCCAATATTTTCAATATTCGCAACCACACCTGCAGCACTCAATACTACGTCTGCTTCTAAGGTCAAAGTGGTACCATCTGCTTTTTTCACCAATGCTTTCACACCAGCACCAGCTGTATCTACTGACTCCACAGAAGCGCTCGTCATGATTTCGATACCTTGTTTCTTATATTGCTTTTCTAATTCTTTAGAAATATCTTCGTCTTCTACCGGCACAATTCTTGGAGCAAACTCAACAATGGTTACTTTTGTACCCATGCTATTGTATACATAAGCAAACTCAACACCTATCGCACCACTACCAACAATAATCATGCTCTTTGGTTGTTGCTCCATGACCATTGCTTCTCTATAGCCCAATACTTTTTTACCATCTTGCTTTAAGTTGGGTAATTCTCTTGAACGGCCTCCTGTTGCAATCACGATATATTTTGTATCGATTACTTGTGTAGTACCATCCGCAGCTTTCACTTCAACCTTACCTTTTGATTGTACTTTACCGTAACCCATAATTACATCAATCTTATTCTTCTTCATTAAGAACTGAACACCTTTGCTCATCTTGTCTGCCACACCACGACTACGCTTGATTACCGCACCGAAATCATGGTTTACACCCGTTGCAGTTACACCATAATCGGCACTATGTTTTAAATATTCATAGACTTGTGCACTCTTTAATAATGCTTTGGTTGGGATACATCCCCAGTTTAAACAAACTCCACCCAAGCTTTCTTTTTCAACTATAGCCACTTTTAAGCCTAATTGAGAAGCGCGAATAGCAGCTGGGTATCCACCAGGTCCACTACCAATAACGATTACGTCGTATGCCATATTGATCTATTTTAAGTGTTTAATAGGGTGCAAAAATACCCCGAAAAAGGCAAATGAAAAAACAAAAAGCCAACTATTCAAAGAAAACACGAACCATCTGGAAAAACCACTTATTGTCATTAGGACGCTGCTTACTAGACTGGTTTTCATCATATTTGCTCAAGCCAAATAAACCAGCCATATTACCCCCTCTGACAGCGATCTCAAGATAACCTGCAGAATTGAACCAAGCCATTTTATCGGCCACCGGTACAGAGCCATAGTTTTGACTTAAGGTTTCAATGGTTTCATTGCGGGTAAATACAATTTTGAAGGCCCTCCCCTTGGCATGGAAATCAAATTCTTCTTTACGAATATTTACCACCACATTCTCAAATTGGTCAATGAACAAAATTTGTCCCTCCATCCAATCAGGCCCTAAAGTTGGTTGCATTGGATAGATTTCCTGAATAGAATCTGTGCGTTCACCAGCTTCTTCTAAACTTCCAGATGCAAAGAAATAGGCAATAGCCTCCACCATGCGCTCTGTCATCTGAATAAATGTATTCGCACCTTTACAATCAATTCTAACAATCTCTTTTGGTTTCAAACCTAACATCATGGTCAAAAAACCATTATCAGGGGTAATGAAATAATGCCCATTGTAATGTGCAAATAATAAATGATCTGTTGGATAATGAAAAGCATTCACCATCACTACATGCACTGTGCCCGCTGGATAATGCTTTGCTGCATTGTTAAAAATATAAGCACCTTGTTGGTAATTCTTACTGGATAAATAGTGTGTGATATCAGCAATAATGCAACCTGGGATGGTTGACAAAATCTGCCCTTTAACAGCACCAATGATAAAATCCTCTTGGCCAATATCGGATGTTAAAGTAATTAATGGCATATTCAATCAATAACGAAATAATAAACGAGTTATTATAATTAGAGCCCTAATTTTTATATGAAAATCAATGATTTAAATGCGGCTGAATTATTTAATTAGTTGTCCATTTTTGAAAAAGAAATTGAAAGTCAATTTATCCGCCCATCCAGGGAAAAATTTATTCATCAAAACAGCACGCTTCCCCGTAAAAGTAAGTACTAGCGTACGTTTGCGCTTTTTAATGGCATGAATGATATGTTGAGCACATTCCTCCGAACTCATCATTGCACCCTCATCCATTGGTGACTCCCCCTGTGCTTTAGCATCCTTATTCAATGCCGCATTTCGGATATTAGAACTTGTAAAACCAGGACAAACCCACATGACATGGGTTCCTGTATGCAATAACTCTGTTTTGATTGCTTCTAACCATCCATTCAATGCATATTTAGAAGCCGAATAACCACTTCTTCCGGGTAAACCACGGTATCCTGCAATGGATGATACACCAACAATTACACCTTTTTGCTTTAAAATTGCAGGCAAGGCAGCTTTTGTAGTGTACACAGTTCCCCAAAAATTAATATCCATTACTTGTTTCAAAGTTTCAGTCGTAGTTTCTGTAATTAATGCCCTCATACTGATACCGGCATTATTGATTAAAATATCTATCCGTCCCCATGCATTTTCTATATCTGCAATAAATTGAACACACTCTTGTTCTTTACTTACATCCACGCCTTTTAAAAACAAAGGCGCACCTGGATGTTGAATAGCTAATAACTGTAATTTATCATGACTTCTTCCGCAAGTCGCCACCCTAGCTCCCAAGCTTAAAAACTGCTCTACCAATGCTTTTCCAATCCCATCAGAGCCACCTGTTATGACCACTACTTTATCTTGAAATACTGACATAAAATACTGTTTGTACAAAAGTAATTGTTATTTGAAGATGAATTACTTAGGAGTAATTTCAGTCGAAAATAAAGTTGACATTTTATTTGGTTTATTTCAATTTATCCTTATTTTTGCACTCCTTAAAAGGGAAAAGGTTAGATTCCGTAGCTCAGTTGGTAGAGCAATACACTTTTAATGTATGGGCCCTGGGTTCGAGTCCCAGCGGGATCACAAAGCTCCGACGCAAGTCGGGGCTTTTTTGTTTTGAAGATGTGTCGAAAGCGGAAGTAATGTAAGAAAGATGGTGACACAAGCTTGCTTGATGGAACCAGATTGAATTACATTACAACGAGCGAAGCGAATGCTTTCGTAAACGGACGAGAAGCAAAAAAGCAAACAGCACACGAAGTGTTGCGTTGAAGAGTTTTGAGTAAGCTCAATGCGGAGGGGAAATATGCGAACAAGCATCTGATGATGAAGCGCAGGCGCTCTAACGGAGCCGACAAACCCAACCACATTTAAGGCACCATCCAACGCTTTGTCCCATGCTTGTAATCAAAAAAAGCCCTTCTATGTCCTGCATGGTGCAGAAACAACCAGTCAATAGATTCAACATGTATTGAAACAATACCAAAATTTTGGTATCCAATTTCACTTTCTTCTAACGAAAATTTTTCTTGCTCCACTTTTTCTGACATACCACTTGTTGGAAAATCTGTATAGCTTGATGGCGCAGGCTGAACTAAATAACATCTTCTACTTGACAATGTTGTATTTTGCCAAGCTTCTGCTGTGGTAGGATTGTTAAATTGTAAACTAGCAATACCATTAATTCTTATTTGAATTCTTGCTGCAGGACTATAAAATAAGGCGCTAACAGTTGGATTGGTTTGCAGTTGAGTCCATTTTCGACTCCTAGTATCCGTATGAAAACTAAGTTGCTTTTCAGTTGGAATAACTTTTCTTAAAACTACAGTCCTTATTTGCACTCCTTCACTATCAAATGTCGCAACACTAGGCGTATGAAAAGGATCCTTGCTTTTAAGTGCTCCATTTTGTAGTCTGACCCAACAATCTCTTTCAAGCTCATCTAAATTATAGCCAATATCATTTATTAATACTTCGTTTACTATTGCATTCATAGTATCATAACAAACGAATGGATCAAAAGTTGATTCAGCAGATTGAGCTGTTCGCTTTTAAATATTTATATTGTAAAAAAACTCCAATTTCATATGATTTCGGACTTATTTTGCCTTTATGGTGGATACCTTTATCGACTTTTAATGTTACTTGCAAGTCTGAAAACATTTAAATCAATCTCTCAATACAAATGAAATTATTAATGTAAGATGGCATAATAATTAAAGTAACTCTATATAATCTACCATTATCAGCATCAGTTAAATGATAAATGATGGTATCTCCAGAAGAGTTAAATCCCCATCCAAAAAGTGAACCACTTGGAGTTGTTGTATAAGCAACTGGAGAAGCAGTCCTTGTTCCATAAGCAGCTCCATTATTATATCTTCCTTCAACATAAAGATTTACCGTTCCTGAAACTGTTGCTATAGAGAGCCCTCTTGGAACATCTGTCGTGACTGAAAATCTTAAATTGTCAAAATTCACAAATGTTCCAGCTGTAAACCTTGTAACAAGTTTAGTAGATACATTACCAGTTGGATCAGTAACATTTAATTTTCCTGTTACGTTCACATTCCCACTGTTATCTATTCTCAATCTTTCAGTACCATTCGTTCGCATTACAATATTATTACTCATGTCAGCTACTGTAGAAAATCCTGAAATATCAATTGAAGATTGAGAACTCGCATTTGTTCCACCACCAGCGGATAATCTTAAAAAACCATCATCAGCTAAATCATTTTGTGCACTTCCAGAAATAGAACCAACACCTCTTATTTCGTAATTACCAATATTACTTGAATTTAATGAAGGCCTGTTGGTTGAATTTCCAAACCCAGTAGTTAATTTAATGCCACCACCAGTTATGTTTAATTTTGAAGTTGGATTATTTGTACCTATACCTAATCTGTTATTTGTATTATCCCAAAATAAATTAGCATTATTCTGCGCTAAATTTGTACCATCACTAAAAATTAAAGAACCAGCCGTATAACTTGAATTTCCAGTTCCTCCTTTACTTACTGGCATGGTGCCTGCACTCCAAGCACCTAATTCTAATAAAGTTATTTGATTGCCATCTGCTTCGCCAAAATCAAACGTGCTTGAAATTGCTACTACTTTTACAGAATAAGTATATGTACCTGCTGTAGGATTATCAATAAAATTTAAACAATATGGCACATTTTCATTGGAAGTTGAAGATTCAACTTGAACTTTTTTCCCAATTGCTGTTCCATCTCTATACAATTGTAATTGGCACCAACCACCATTTGATAATGGATTAGCATCTCCCGAAGCTATAATCTGAATTGGCCTTCCAGATGTGGTAATAGATTGAGACACAACAGTTGTAGATGAAGTAGTCACGTTAGTAACACGACTTGCATTGGATTGTGCATAATTGGGCACATAACCACTGAAGGCATTCAAGGCACTTTGATCTACCAACCCATTCCATTTTGAGCCATCCCAATAAAAATAACCAGGCGTTACATTGTTAGGAGTTGTTCCCGCAGTTGCAGTATTATAGATGATTAATCCTGTTGCTGGAGATGAAATTGTTGTAACATCGGTTTTGCCCAATAAGGCAATTCTTGGAGGTAAGAAACCTTTATTTGTGGCATATACATCCAACTTAGCAGATGGATTAGGTAAGCTGGTGCCAATTCCGGTTTGAGCTAAAACGCTGTTTACTAAGAAGATTAATAATAAAACAAAAGAATACCTCATAATTAGATCATGATTACTTAATTGCAAATATAAATAAATCTATGATCTGCCTCATTCGATCCATTTACGAGGGGGTTTAATACATAGAGACATATACCCTACAAAAAATGAACCTTTTAAATAGTATTATGTTATATATGAATGAAAACGCTTGAAATTAAACCCAATCACAATTGGGAATTGTTCATCTGCGAACTAGAATTTGAATAAATCACTAGTAATCAAGGATGTAAACGATTGAGTTGATATCCTGCAATATCAATCTTTTGTCCTTGCTTTGGCTAATTTTTGGTAGAGCAATCCATATGTCTCCTTGTAAGAAGCAAAATGATGATCGAATAAAGGCACATCCCTTTTATAATTAAACTCATATTTGTTTCCAATTGAACCTACGTACTCCGAAAACATCTTGATCCTATTTAAATAAAGCTGTTGCCTATTCTCCTTTTTATAATCCATCCTTGGGTAACTGGACTTAATTTCTGAAATCTCATCTAGCACTTGAACATAACTATTTTGGACGATTTTACGCTCTTTTAAATGCAACAAATGGCTTTGCATTTGTATCATTTCATCATTTAAATAGGTATCTATATCCTCATCAATGCATTGCACAACAATTTGATTAAAGCATTGATTGAATAGGTATAACTTATTTATATTACCTGAAACCTTTAATGACGTTATAATAGGCATCTATGAATTTAACCTATTTTAATGACAATTAAGTATTAAATAGGATATGATTGTAAGAATTGATAAATCATTTAAAACCTTATACTATTTTTAACAACATATCATAATTACCTCCTTGATAATCAAAGTGTGCAACGATTTTGAACCCATTTTTTAAGTAAAAATTTAAAGCTGGTATATTTTCACATTTTACACCGCCCCATAACATGATATGGGTAAATCCTTTTTCAATAAGTCGTTGTTTAGTATAATTGAGTAGCTGGCGACCTATGCCCGAATTTTGTGCGGCATCTGAAACTGATGGTGCAAAACAGGCAATTTTACGATCATTGTATTGTAGCTCCAAATGATAATTATTCCATCTTTGAATATCATAATCAAACATCCAGAGTTGACATACTGCATAACCTACTACCTTATTCAATTGATCATCATATGCAATCACGGATAAATAATCTGACTGCTGTTGAATTTGATGAACAAGAAATGATTTTGAAAATTCGTGTGGCGCAAATCTTTGCTTACTCAGCGCACTCAAATCCTGATAATAGGCAACAATGCTGTCGGCATCCTCCTTTTTTGCAATTCTAATTAACATATGTGTAAAATAACAAAAATCAAATGAATCAAACATATTCAACAAAATATGGATATTCAGTCATTTTGTATAAATTTAAATATTAAAAAATATGATATGAATAAATTATTCGCATTATCCGTTTTATTATTACTTAACTACTCCATAGAAGCACAAAGTAACGCTGATCTAATTTTAGGTACTTGGCAAACCGGATCTGGCAATGCTAGAGTTGAAATTTATAAAAATGGAACAACTTACCAAGGCAAAATAGTCTGGTTGAGTGAACCTATTGACCCTGCAACCAATATGCCCAAAACAGATACCAAACATCCCAATCAGAATTTGCATAGCAGACCTTTAATGGGTTTGATCAATTTATGGGGCTTTCAATTTGATAAAAACGAAGGCCATTGGGATAAAGGCCATATTTACGATCCAAAATCTGGGAAAGAATATAAATGTACCATCACAGCTAAAGACAAAAATAAGCTTGATGTTAGAGGCTATATAGGTATTAGCCTTATTGGAAGAACTGATGTCTGGACGAGGGTCAAATAAACAGCTAACTTATTTGCAATTTTGACTTATAAAAGCATCCACCCCAGGATAATTTTTTGATTTTGCAGCTTGCAATGCCCCACATGCTTGGTCTTTTTTTCCTAATGCAATTAAAGACATTGCTTTAAAAAATTCAGACTTACCGGTATTGGCCGTGGGCAATTGTTTTGCTTTATCAAAATAATTAATTGCTTTATCAAAAGCTTTATTGGTATAATAACAAATTCCTACATTCTCAAAATGGGTATAGTTTGTAGGATCCATTGCACTTGCTTTGATATACCAATTAGCTGCACTCATATATTGTCCTTTTTGAAATGCTTGAGCCCCTAAAACGGCATAATTTGGAATAGCCCCTGTAGACATAGCATTGCCATACAATAAGCCTGCTGTTCTAACAAAAATTGCACTATCTGCTTGGAACATTTTCTTGGCAGAATCCAACAATAACTTTGTAGTATTCAATGGAGTTTGATTGATCTCTATTAATGCCAATATATACTGATTCCAACCTTCTCCTGAATTCCTATATTTGATATAAGTTTTAAATGCTTTAGCTGCTTCAGCAGTATCCTTCATTTTAGCTGCTGCAAAAATCATGTTCTTATAATAACTAGTCGCCCTAGGCCAATTGTAGAAAGCCTTTTTTGCATAATAAAATGTACTATCAAATTTTGACTGAGAAGAAAAAACTGCTGTCTTAATAAAATCATTATAATGCAAATAAGGATTTACTGCATCAGACTCATTTAACAAACGCATCGCTTCATCATATTGCTTATCTCTTAAATAATACCTAGCCACCAATGCTTTTATTGGCAAAGTAGATGTAGATAAATTAGGAATTGCAGGAAACGCATCTTTGACTTCGTCTAAAGCCATTTTTGGCTCTTCATTGATTTCTCCCATCACGTATTTCTGCACTTTCAATGATTCAAAGGTTTGGTAGTTGACATACACAGCTCCAATAATTAACAAAATTGCAGTCAACAAATAAAGACGACTTGATTTGAAGATTTGTTTATTTTTTTGAATAGATGGAATAAAGTTGAATGGCGTAAATAATAATGCTGCAGCTACTGCAAACATAGTTTGCATGGAAGTACGCTCTACAGGAAAATTAAAAAAAGCATCCACAAAATAACAAGCAATTGCCATGAAAGCGATGGATGTTACCAACCTCATATTGGAATCTGTTGTTTTTTTCCAAATTTCAAGTACCACCCATCCCATTATAACAAATAGTGCTAAAAATGCCAACCCGCCCACCATACCTAGGTCTGCGAACATTTCTATAAAATCGTTATGACAATGATACGGCACAAATAAGTCATTGGTATATTCTTTTTCATATGGAATAGAAGCAAGCTTCCAGTTTCCATATCCAGCACCCAATAATGGATGCTTTACTGCATAATCTATGGCTCCTTTCCATAAATGAATCCTGCTGTTTTGCTCACTAGCAACATTGATATCTCCTGCCCTCTTGGTGATGGTTCCATATCCACCCTGAAAACCCTGCAAATTAACTGCTTTCGATAACATTGCATTTGCTGCAAAAAATGCAAAGACCAATGGGATGATAAAATAAGTTAATTGTATGCCAACTTGTTTGATGCCTTTATGTTTATAAAGTAAATAGATCGCTATTGTAAATAAGACAAATACAATTGCCAAGCCCACATAAGTAGATCTTGTATTTAAAATAAACAATGCCATGATCCCTAAAAATAAAATAAGCAACCCGGCAATTTTACCTAATATTTTATTGTGTAAAATGATGAAAATTAAAAAAGGAAACTTGATGAGTAAACTTGCAGCCATGACATTTTTATTGCCATTCTTCCCAGTCAAACTCGCAATATTTTGATCCAAATTCATTTCTACCATATTCTTAGAAAAACCGGAAATCACATACATGGCATCAAATAATAAAACAACAGCCACAAATATTGAAACTATATTAAACAATGTACTCAAAGACTTTTTATAATATAGGATGGATAAATTGATAAAAATCAAATAAGTACTTATCAGTCTTGCCAAACAAACTAAAGATTCAATCTTATTTAAAGAATAAAATAATGACAATAATGCCCATACAACGAGTAGACTATACAACATTGTAAACTTGAGACTTAAAACTGCGTCTATTGCAGCATTATACTTGGACTTATTGAAAGACCAATAACCTATTATACACAAATCAATAATAGAGACATAAAGCCATTGTGCACCCATTACATCAGCGCCTCCAAGATCAGGAATAAAATGAACCAATAAATATAAAAATGTACACAATCCGGCACCCCATTGGCTAGATTCAACCTTACTCATATGTATGTATTATAAGCTGTAAATATAAGACATAAAAAACAATCGTCCCTTGCGAATGAACACAAAGGACGAAGTTTTGAGGGGGAACCGAGGGGATTACTTCGATGCCATTTCAAATGTCTTAGTAAGCGTATTTGAAGTTTTTGTTTTAGAGGTCACCGTCACTGTCGTCACACAAAGTACGCCAGGAGTTAACCCCGTTATATTAATTGGATTGCTAGCAGCGGAAGACGACGTACTCGCAGAAAAAACAACAGCATTATCTGCTTTCTTTTTTACAGATACATCAATCGTAACCCCATCTTTTGGAAGTGTAGAAGTGATATTAGCATTGATCGACACAGCATTGCCAACCACTGCAAATACACTACTATAATTCACTTCTGAACCAGCAATGTCCACCTTAAAAGCAATATCAGCTTCTGTAACAACCACTGGTGGAGTTGGTGTAGGAGGCGTTGGCGCCGGGCTATCTCCTCCTTTGCTACATGCACTGAAAGTCAGGATAAAAAATCCAAGCGCAATCAAGCGATTATTTCTATTAAACACATTTAGATGTTGCATATAATTATAATTTAACCATTTTAAATTGATGAGATACTTTGAAATCAGGTGTAGAAACTCTTACAAAATAAACACCAGGATTTAACTCCGAGAATGTCAATCTTGATCCAGCTGTTACACCTACTCTAGTTGCAACTTTCGATCCAGAAGCAGCAGAGAAGACTTCAATATTCAATCTTTGATGCCCTTTGATGACAAAATCAATGTTCATGAAATTAACAAATGGATTAGGTGTTAATTTAATGAACTCCTCCCAACTTAATCGAACGATATCGGTCACTAGGTAATAATATGCATTACTGAATGAACTAGTACAACCATTATCAGTCACTTTAACTGCATAACTACCTACTGTAGTTGGCTTAAATACTGCATTGGTATTCGAAATTTTCACGCCATCCTTATACCAAGTCAAAGCTGTAGCGATTGATGAAACTAAATTACCTGCGGTATCTTTTGTAATGATTGGCGCAATTGGAGTTGGCAATACATTAATATCTAATTTAATTCTATCACTATAACATCCTGCAGCAGTATCTACCTGTGCAACATAGTAAGAAATTACACCTAATGTAGCAGTATTAAAGGTAGGTGTTACCAATGAAGGAGAACCGCCAGTTGCATTCGTGCCATACCAAGCTAACTTATTCGTTGGAGCACTTGCAGCATAGTTAATAGTTACACCAGCTTGATTTTGACAAGCTCCAGAAGCAGATACAATTGGCGCATCTGGTTGTTTACCAACATTTACTACAACAGGCTTAGCCAATGAACAACCCAATGTATCAGTGGCTCTGATATAATAGGTGCCACTCACATTTACTGCCTTTGGATTAGCCAATTTCAAAGTTGCATTGACATCACTAAAATAGCCATAAGTCAGCTTTGAAGTAGTTCCTGCTAAAATGAATGAACTGTCTGTTAAATTAACCACTTGAGGTAAACAAGCTGTTGCAGATGCTTTTACATTTAAAACAGGTTTGGTCAAACAATCCAAGCTCACTAATTTGATGATTCTTTCAACTGAAAGTCCATTCGCATCTACTGCAGCAACCTTAAGTCTTAAAGTATCAACATCATTCAATTTGCGCTTATTGATCAATACAGTATTTGCCAAATCAAATAGGTCATTATTTTCTCCATTTGCTCCTGAGATCAATTTGTATGTCAATACAGGCGCATCTGTTGGTGTTGGCTCATATAGTGCTCTCAATGACAATACATACTTAGCAGAATCTGCATTTGTTTTATTGTAATAGAAAACTGAAGAGTCTTTCTCATTCACCAATAGTTTCACTGGAGCTTGCGCAACATTGAATAAATAAGTTTTATCGAAATAGCTACCATAATTATCTGTTGCTCTTAATTTAACCTTATAAGACGCAGCAGTTGGTTTAGCATTTAACAATAAATTATTATTAATTGTATCTAATCTGAAAATAGCATCAGATGTATAACTTGCGTCAGAAATAATAGAGAATTTAACAACCGCTGTTGCATCTGCATGCTTAGCTGTTACTTTGTATTTAAATCCTTCCTGATCGTTTTGTTTAATTACGAATGTTGCAACACTATCCCCATTTAAATAAATATTGGAAGGCGCTGAACGCTCAGTTAATGATCTTGTAGAGTTAACCTGAATAACTCTATTGTCCGAGAATACTGATCCTGCATTCGCCGCGTCTATTGCTTGTACTGACCAATAGTAAGTACCAGGTGCTAACAATAGAGACAGTGAGGTATTGGTTCCTGCATTACCTGCTTCAGGAGTTTTTCTTAATCCTGAGATCAAATCTGCATTCGGATCAATCACATCTGACAAGCCTGGCTTAGTACCCACAGAAACTGCATAAGTTAAACCATCATTTGGTGTTTTATCGTCTGTTGACTTTTCCCAGTTTAATTGAACCAAGTATTTATCTTCTACCTGGCTTACAATGTTTGAATTACTAGTTTTTGGCTTTACTGGTGCGTTATTTGCCAAGTATGCAGCCTCGTTATAGTTTTCATCTGCGATTGTAATTGAAGAATCAACAAATGGTACAATTACATTATTCACAATTCTTGGTGTGCTTGATTGAGCCAGTGACTGACGCACTTTTACATTGTTGTTAGCAGGCGAAGGATCGACCACTTTTGCAGATAAATCACGTACATTCTTCAAGATTTTGAACGAAGAACTGATGGTTGTTGTATTGTCTAATGGATTCACAATTTTCTCGGTACCTACCAATACCACATCCAATACTTTCTTACCACTAAAGTCACCCAAAGTAGGACGCATCGTGATATAATTTCCGAATGGGAAGGTTGGTAACTCCTTAAACTTAGTGATACCATTGGTTACCGCAGTTGTAGGATCAGCCAAAGCCATAGATGAAATATTTCCAGCTCCTGCACGTACCCCACTAAAAATGATATCAGGATAACCATCTGCATTGATATCACCCCAGGTTGTTTGTCCAGATTCAAAAGGTTTGATATCTGAATTTGTCTGAACAAACTGTATCGTTTTAGCGACTGAATCAATAAACTTATTTTGATAAATTCTAAATACTTGTCCTGTTGAAGAACTAGTACCCGATATAGACAAATCTAATAAACCATCATTATTATAGTCTATTAAATCCAATGTAGCATTTCTTAATGCAGGAATATTTAAAGAAGTATTCTTTGCAAATGAAATGTTATTTGAAGTGTCTGAAGTATTCATATACACTTCTCCTAATCTTCTACCATCAATATTATCATATAAAATCGCTAAATCTAATTTAAGATCCTTATTGATGTCTCCAAATTGCAAGCTCACATTAGAAATGCCATTGTTTGTCAATAAGACATCTAAGTTGTTTTTAATTGGTAATGCTTTGAAGCCATTCTTGTTAGAAGCAGCAGTGTCTTTGTACAATCCTATAAACTTGAACGAACCAGATTGTGTATTGTCGACACCCGCATAAATCATATCTAAATACCCATTTTTATCAATATCCACAAATGCTATCTTTGGTGAAGCCAATGGCACACCATTGTATATAGCGCCTGTGATATTTTCAAATTTGTAATTACCTCTATTTTTGAAAACAGCCAATCTACCTGAGCCATTATTATAGTCATTCCCTGCAACTACTAAATCTAATAAACCATCATTGTTTAAGTCTACCCACTTAATTTCTGGACTAGCTAAATTCGCTAGATCATCTCTAAAGTTTGTACCTGTTCCAGCCAATGTGGATCTAGTAGAATCGTTTGGTAATTTAATAAACTTACCACCCATATTTCGGTAAAGTCCAACTGGTGAAGAGAAATTGTTATAGTCTCCACCTACAACCACTTTACCTAAATAGATGAAGTCAAATACACCTTTATTGTTTACGTCAGCCCATGCAAACGAAGGCTTATCTAAAGGTTGAATTCTAGTGTCTACTAAACCTCCCTGGTTCAAGAACTGCCATGGATACTTCAAGACAATTTTTTGACTCGCTGAGAATTTTGAAGAGGAATAGTTTCCGTCAACAGACTGAACTGACCAATAGAATACACCTGGAGGCAATTCAATATAATATTGATTTGAACCAATTAATGAAGTATTTGGAGTCAATAATTTATCATTAGCTGGATTTACCTGAATCACTCTCAAATCGCTGAGGCCAGGCTGTGTTCCTAATTTTAAGTTATAGTATAGATTTGCTGGAGCAGTTTTGTCATCTGTTGCAGCATCCCACAATAACAATACCCTACCTTGACCTTGATCGATAAATCTCAAGTTACTTGGTGCATTAGGTGCTTTATTGACGTTGTCTCCTTGGTTATTTAAGTAGATGCTGGTAGAACTTCCAATGGTTTTATTACCACTAATCACTAAGTCCATACTGCCGTCTCCATTGGCATCACCCCAACTAATTGCAGCTTCCTTGTATTGAGGAATATTGGCATTTTTTGATAATGTAAAATTACCAAAGCCTCCCTCATTCAAATAGAACTTAGTAACTGGATTCGCCTTGGTATCCAAACCTGCTAATGTGATATCAACTAATCCATCATTATTAAAGTCTACTAATTTAATATCTCCTTTCTCTACACTATCCAATGTAATTCTAGTGGCATTGTAAATACTACCATAAGAGAAGAATGAACCAAATTTAGCATCTTTACTTTCGATGGTTTGGTTACGCAATAAAAGCAATTGAGGATAATCCGTAAATGAGCTACCATTGTAGTTTCTTGCAGTACCCATTGCCACAATATCAGTATCACCATCCCCATCCATATCAGCAATATCCAGTTTTGCATCTTTCATTTGCATATTCATATTGTAGGTATAACCATTCGCATATGAATTACCTTGTCCATAATTATTGGTGGTGATTTTTGGATCTAATAATGTATTGACACGAATACCACCCTGAGGATATCCACCATTACTATTACCCACATAAATTAAATCTAAATCTCCATCTAAATCATAATCCAAGAATCTAGCATCTGCATTAAACATATCTGGCACGACATTGTATGCATTGAATTCAGGATCTAATTTAAAATTCCCTTTACCATCATTCTGATATAGATAAGAATGAGGATTACCATTTACATCCTGTCCTGCAGTGAACATGTCTAAGGTTCCATTATTATTATAATCACCAAATGCCATATTCGAGTATTTCAAACCAGCCACGCTTGATGGAGTACTGATCTCAAATACACCTTTATTATTGATTAATTGTTGGTAAACTACTGCTGTGCCTGATTGTCCAATAATTGACAGGTCTAACCAGCCATCATTGTTTAAATCAACCCATTTCACGTCACCATATCTAAATGAACGGTTGGCTAGGTTAAGATCTTGGAAGACTCCATTTTTATTTTCATAAATTTTAGTCACATTTCCAATATCATCATTTTGACCAATCACCGCCACATCCAATAATCCATCATTGTTATAATCTCCCCAACTAAACTTTGCATTGTACAATCCTGGAATTGCATTTTCAATGCTTTGTAAAGGATCTATAGGACTGTAGATTGTTTGAGTAAACGCAGATGCATTACCTTCTTTATTAACCATTTGCAATGAAACATAATAAGGTTTCTTACTAGACAAATTCACATCATTGAATTCAATGGAATCTGGATAGTTTCTAGCAATTGTTTTATCAAGTATAATTGGAATGGTTGGATTACTTGCTCTATAATTATATGACGTATTAATTCTTGCCGCTTTGTAATTTGATAAAGTATCCACCTTAAGGTTTGCAAAAATATAATTATCTACCTTGTCTTTTGTTGGTGTCCATTTTACTTTAACACTATATCCGTTATTGGTTACTTTGATATCATCAGCACTAATTGCAGGTGGAGCAGTTCTAACAAAAGCATCATCTCCTTTGGTTTGTAACCATGCTTTTAATACATAATTATTACTATTCCAATTTACAGAACCGTCCGCTTCCTGAACATTCTCCATCCAAGTTAGATCCTTGAACCCGTCTTTATTCAAATCTACCAACCTTAAATTAAACAAGCTCCATACAGCATTTGAATTGAATGGAATTCCTCCAATCTTCTTCTTAACAAATTCAGATTGCTGATTATTTATATATGCCACTACAGATCCTGAGTTATCTACTGTAATAACATCTGGATATGCATCATTATTGATATCACCAACCGTGATCTTTCCATCGTTTAAAGCAGCATTCACTTGCATTGATGATGCAATTGCTTTATAATTTGCATCTAAATCATACACTTTATAATTACCGCCATTCATTCTTGTTAAAATCTGAACTTTTCTTTCATTTTTAAAGTCATTAAAATTCAAATTCGAACCCCAGTCTACATTGATACCTGTGTGGTACATGAAGAACTTGCCTGCTTTTTTGTTAGAAACAAATACTACCAATGGATTGCCATTCGTCTGTCCTAAACCTATTCCTCCAGGCCATGATGTCATACCAAAAATGTCTGGTATACCATCGTTGTTAACATCCATGAATTTAACCAACTTGATTGATGCACTAACTTCATTTATATTTGAATTGGTAAGATTGATTGAAGCGTTAGGCTCCCACTTTACTTGTTGCATGGTTGCAATCATCTCTTCTTTGCCATCAAAATTACCATCCATAAATTCAACAGTGGACTCGATATTTTGACCTCCATTGGTTGCCCACTCATTGTGTTTGAAAGTAGGCTGATCCCATTTGTAAGTCAAATTGGTTGTTTGATTCCATTGGTTACCAACATTGGTATTAAAGAATTGCTTTGGCACGTTGGTGGTATCAATGTTAAAATTCAAACTCTTATCATTCACCAAATAAGCCAATTGTGTCTTATCATTTACATTACCACTTTTTCTAAACAACGCAACAAAATCAAAATCATCGTCCCCATTCACATTAGATGCAGCAAGAAGCTGTAAATAATCTGCCTTACCCTTATTTAATTTAGCTCTTTTGTTTAAACTAAATGTAATATTATTTGAACCATTGATCTTATTGACATTTAATACATTTAAATAATCAGACTCATTCAATGATTGAGAAGTACTATCAACTGTCTTAAATTCTTGAGAATAAAAAATCAATTTAGGTAAACCTGGAGTCGCATCCGAACCAAGATTTACAAGGTGCATTAAACTAGAAACATGTCCTCCATTTCTGCTACCAGTTTGAATTCTTATCGACGCCGTATCTACACCAAAATTAAGTGCAGGTATGAAAATAGTATCTAAAATAGACTTTACATTACTCAATCCAGTTTTAATCTCAGAAGCGCCAGTACCAACTGTCGCTTTTAAAGCATAATAATAAATCCTGTCGTTGGGCAATTCGTCTGTAAAAGTATTTCTAGATAAATCGACATTGATATTCAATGGCGCAATGGTATCTAGAGAAGTTCTTGTTGTATCTCTATAAACTTTAATAGTTGCATAATTGATACTTGCTTCTGGTTTTTCCCATGTTATAGTGATCGCCTTAGAAGCTTTTTGTAATCTTGTTATTTGAGGTGCTGCTAAACTAAATTTACTTTCAAAAGGACCCACATCACCTGCAGTTCCAGTTGGATTTGGTCTTGCTACATTATTATAATCGTAAGTGATTGCATTTAATGTATCATTCAATTGAGCTCCAGGAATAATATATCTTGACTCAGCCATACCCAATGCTGGAGAAATTGCACTTAAGGTATAATCACTATTTGATGGATTATTGAACTGTGGATCTACCAATTTATTTGAAGCAGATTGCGCAGCTAGTTTTGCATTGTCTACAATTGAACCAACTACTCTAAAGAATTTTTCGTTAAAATTAGCATCATATCCATTTTCATTTATAATACTGTTAAATATAACCGCAGTTCTTTCTGCACCACAACAGTTTCTAGATAAGTAACTATTATTTGCAATCACTGAATTTACAACTCTTAATACCTTAGTTTTAGGCCTTGTTGAATCTTGACCACCGTTAAGATTGAAAACGCCATTTTGAGTAGTATTGTTAATAATCAATGAATTCCTGATTTCAGGAGATGACTGATCAACATTGAATACATATTGAGATGCATTATTCGAAAAAATACATGCATCAAATAATGGATTTGAATTGTAATTTATGTCTACTGCCACTGGTGCACCACTCGTATTCCATTGTATCATTGTAGATTCTGAAATCACCAATCCAATAAATGTATTTCTAGCAATTGGATAAATATTTGCATTCCAATCATTCTGATCTTGTATTTTAATGATAGGTTTAGAACTTGCATCAGCTAAAGATGGCTTTAAGATGGCTTTACCCTTATTTTTAGCCATAATAGTAAATTGCTTTCTAATTAGCTCTATATTTTCGTAATAAATACCATTGTTGAGTAAAATAGTATCTCCAGGCAATCCATTATCAATTACATATTGTAAACTCTTCAATGGCATAAATACTGAACCATTATTTGAAGCCTTACCAGCTGTATCTAAATTCCAAATATTAGTTGCAGTTGCATTTGCAATCTTAGACAAGGTACTTGAAGCGCCAACATTGTCAACAACGCTAACTGCGTAATAGAATTTATTGTGAGCAGGTATATTATTATCTACATAATAAGTTGTATCGATTGAAGAAGCAATTTTTTCTAGATTATTTGAAACTGTACCTCTGTAAATATTATATTTTCTCTTGCCTGCGGTATCAATCCATTTTAATGCAATATTTCTTGCACCAGCATAAGCACTCACGGTATCTACACCCACTGGCGGCACATTAGGTTGTACAGAAAGTTCATTTGAAAGACCACTGTATAATTTAGTGGTTGTACCAGAAAACGCCCTCACCCTATAGTAGTACTTTGTTAAATTGATCAAACCAGTATCAATTAAATTCAACGTATCAACATTATTTATGGTGTATGTTGGTGTTGCAGGCACTGTTGTGATTGGAGCAGTTGCCCTAAATATTTCATAACCATTTATGGAACCATTTGAAGGTTTCCTCCATTTTAAAGTCACTTTTTTATCACTACCATCAGCTGATACTAAGAAAGATGATGGGAAACCATAAATTGATTCTACCGCTCCTATATCAGTATTTGTTCCTGTTGGACTTGGTCTTGAAGTGCCATATAAATCGATATTTGAAACAGTTCTTGAATTATTTCTAAAATATTGATTTGTACCCGAATTTATTAATGGACTTGAAGGAGCTAATTTTAATCTTATAGTATCTTCAAGAATAGGGTCATTAGCAACAAGATTATTTGCGTAACTAACTGTTAATTTTTCAAAAATATTTGATTTTGAAGGATCATTTTTATAGAAGTTATTTTCAATAAATAAATCGCCAAATTGATTACCCCAAGGAACGACATTAAAATCCACTTCATTTTTATAAAATAAATTATTGACTAAATAAGTGGTTGGATTTTGATTATCGAAACTTATTGCTGGAACTAAGTTCCCATAGAAAGAGTTGTTAACAATAGATAGGGTATCACTACCACCAATCATTAAAACATAATTTTGCCTATTGTTGTTGCCATTATTGAGCAGCTCTTTAGTTCCATTATTTGAAAAAATATTGTCAGTTATGATAGTCTTACCATTTACCCAACCATCAATAACACCTAATCTAATCCAATTGTTGGTAGGTTTTGCGACATTCAAATTATTGTTTGAGAATATATTATGCTTAATTGTAAAATTATTCCCGTCTAATCTTATTTTACCAAAGTTATTTTCAAAAGTTGTGTTGGTTATAATTGTACTATCGCCAAAATTTGAAAAACGAATTAAGTCTTCATAATTTCCATTAGGATCAGTTGGAATTGTTTGATTACCATTATTGGAAAATATAGAGTGATCAATTGTTATATTACTAGGACCACCCCACTGATAATTAAAGAATTTTGTTGTGCCGGTTGCATTTTTAAAATGCAATCCAATGTATTTATTTCTATTATTATTAGAATAATTTGTATTGGTGTAAGTGAAAATATTACCCGTTAAATTTGCACCACTAATAATAGTATTCCTAATTGCAGCTGTATCTGTTGCATCTAAATAATATTTAGACGCAATTGTTATACCAACTGGAACTTTTACTTTTTCGTTGTAAGTTCCAGGCAATAAAATTATAACATCCCCTTTAATTGCTTTAGTTAAAGCAAACGTTAATGTTTTAAAGGCATTGGCTTCTGTTGATCCATCTTTTGTATCATCACCGTTATTCTTCACAAACCAATTTGTGGCCGCATAACTACTATTGGTATTGATCGAAACCACACTACTATTATCTGAAACTACACCATCTTTGTCTCTTGCTACTAAATAATAATAATAGGTTGTGCTAGGATTGGTTGTTTTATCAGAATAAGTGGATGTCGTATCTCTTAACGATATCAATAAAGTAGCTGAATTCGCACTTAAGCCTCTGTATATATCAATATAAGGTGTATTCACTGGAGTAGTTCCACCACCACTATATTTCGTAGTTGAAGACCATGTTAATGAAACACCTGATCTTCCAGAACTTGAAAGAACAAGTGAAGAAGGAATATTGACACTACTAGATGTAGATGGTGTTAAAATAGAAACAACATTACTTAATGCAGATTTAGTTTTATTTGCAAACAAAGTTTTTAAACCATAATAATAAGTAGTACCTGTTGCAATAGCATTTGTATCAATAAACAATACCTGAGATCCAGCAACAAATGCAGCGGAGTCAATATATTTTGTCAATAATACTGTTGTATCAGCAGCTGTATTCCTGTATATTATAATTGAATCGGCAATTGGCTTACTAGGTACTGAGTATGTTAATTTCACCGCATTCTTTGAACTCGAAATCGCATTTTGAAGATTCAAAATCTGAGGTATAGGATAGGTCAATTCAGATTCTATTGCCCCTATATCAACACTACTTCCAGTTGGATTAGGACGATTTAATTCTTTAAAATCTTTTGCTGGAACCAGGCTAGCAATACCCGCACCAATACCTGGACTTGTATTTTTTAAATTAAAATTCAAATTTGCAGTATCAACAAATTGAACACTTGCGATCAAATGCGATGCTGTATCATAACTAAATGTAAATCCGGTTGAAAATCCTGTTTGAACAGTTGTGTTTAACTGTTCTCCAAATAAATTATTTTTAAAATTAAATAAAAACGGCTTGGTATTACCACTTCCACCACCCCATGCAAATTCACTCGAATTGGGCTGAGTTGCTTGAGTATAATGATTATCTATTATATTGTTATACCATCTATAAGTAGCATTGTTTCTTCCATAATCACCTTCCCAAGTTCTAAAGAATGCTGTCCTAGTTTTATTTTTATAAAAAACGTTATTATAAACATCAATTACATCATTTGTATTTTGTCCACCCATTACCAGAACATGATCACCACTATTATTGTAGAAAATACTATTTAATAATTTTGCTTTTAGATCCCCATTATACCATATAACACCTCCTAAATTTCCGCCATATGGTCCTCTTTCATTATTTTGATTTTGAGAGACCCCTTTATTATTATAGAATAGTCCATTTTCAATTACAGCATATGGCGCATTTGCATTTTGAGCACCAACACCATTAAAAGCAATAATTGCTGTACCAATATTATTATAAACTGTGATATTTCTTAAATAGGTTCCTTGAAAATAAAATGGAACAGTTGTTGTAGAACCAGAATTTCTAAAAATACAATCTGTTACAAGACCTCCTCTTACTTCCATACCATATTTTGCTGCACTATCAATCGTAAAACCTACAAACCTAAAATAAGTACTGTCATAGGTATTTCCGAATGCACCAAATAACACATCGTTTAAACTATTTTGTGTAATACCCCCACCAGAGATGATTGTATTGTTAATATGGGCTTTACTACCATCTAACAAAAACTCTGATGCAAAAACCAATCGTTTAGAACCACCTACTATGATTTTTTCTTTGTAAATACCTTCTTTTACAAGAATTGTATCTCTGTCAAGTGCTGAATCCACTGCCATTTTAATGGTTGAAAACCTAGTTCCTGAGTTGGTGGTTGAACTCGGGTCCACAGTAATTCTTTTAGGAACATTGGACTGTGCATTTACTTGCATTACAAAACTGCTGAATACCAGCGTAGCACCTAATAAGGCTTGCTTTAATTTTGATAAAATCATAAATAATAATTACTGTTTTGCTTTAAACAAAACCTGTTAATTAATTAAAAAAACAAATGATTTTACACCATTAAGATTTGGGGGGAACCTGAAAGTGAGGGAGTGTAAGTTGTTAAAAGTATTAACAAACATTAAAATAAAAAAATATAAACAATTAAATTAATTCAAAAAATGTCTAATAAATGTTGATAAACATAATAGTTTTAGATAAACAATAATTTATATATTAAAATATATATTTATATATAACGGACTAATTTTTCGTTTTTAATAGCTTTGGGGGAATCGTATAATTGTATTTATTTCCCTTTTATTGCATCTCGAATTTCTGTAAGTAATTGGTCTGTACTAGAAATTTTGTGGATATCCTTTTCTAATTGATCTGCAGCTGCTTGCTTTTCGTTCAACTTATTGACGCCTTTAATGACTATAAAGAGTACAAAGGCAATGAATATAAACTGTATGATTGCTGCCAATGATTTACCATATTTAACTGCACCCCATGCTAGTTTATCTATGTCCGCAACACCAGCTGCTTTGATAGCAGGGGTAAGAATGAGTGGCGTAATAATGTCTTCAACCAAAGAATTAACAATACCACCAAATGCAGCTCCAATGACTACTGCAACTGAAAGTTCTATCACGTTGCCTTTAATGGCAAATGCTTTAAATTCTTTTACCCATCCCATAATGTTTAATTTTGTAGTAAATTTAAGCTTTAAAACAATCTATTTTGGAAAACCTCAGCTGTTATTATAATGGACATATAAGTGCTTTTAGCCAAACTGGCATGTCTTTAAATGATTTATTGATTCAAAGGGGATACGGCATTTTTGATTACTTAAGAGTAGTAGACAATCAACCATTATTTGTTGAAGACCATCTTGATAGATTGTACCAATCTGCATCTATCATGCATATGGAAGTGCCTGAATCAAAAGCATCTATATTAAAGATTGTTTTAGAATTAGTTGCGAAAAATAATATGCCCTATTCTGGGTTAAAATTAATTGTATCTGGAGGAGATAGTGCAGATGGTTATTCACTGGAACAGCCAAGATTAACCATCATTCAACAGCCACTACCTATTCCTTCTAATAAATTTACAATTAGCCCTTTCCATTTAATGAGTCACCCCTTTCAACGTCAATTACCAGAAGTTAAAACGACAGACTATCTCATGGCGATTTATTTACAACCTAAATTAAAAGCATTTGGGGGACAAGACATTTTATATACCCATGATGGAATGGTAAGAGAATGTCCTAGATCCAATATATTTATGATCACTGCTGATGGAAGTATAGTTACACCCAATCAACATGTTCTAAAAGGAATTACAAGAAAAAATATTATCTCAACTGCTCAAATTGCTGGTATCAAAGTAGAGGAAAGACCAATTAGCTTAGAAGAAATTAAAACTTCAAAAGGTGCTTTTATAGCAAGCTCAACAAAACGTATTATTCCAGTAAGCAAAATAGACGAATCTGTGATTGACACAGACTCGCCTATTTTAGAAAAAGTATTCAATTTACTAGTTGAAAAAGAACAAGCTTATTTACATCGCTAGTTTTATTTCACTAACTTTCTCAATGCTTCTAATTTAGCAACATATAAACTACGCCCATGCGTACCTAGTATGATCTCATTGTCCCTTGGATGTATCTCTAAATCATGAACTGGTACACTAGCAGGTAATCCTTTGTTCCAAGCCATTGAAGAATTACCTCCATCAATACTAACATACAAGCCTCCATCTGTTCCAACATATAAAACTTTGTCAGAAACAGCATCTTCTTTGATTACGTTAACAGGCTCTGATGGCAAATCTTTCATGATCTGTTTCCATGTAGCACCGTAATCATCACTTTGATAAACATATGCATTAAAATGATCGTTGCGATATCCATTTAGAGTAACATATACCCTTGCAACATCGTATTTACTTGCAATTACCCTACTCACATACAATCCTTTTGGTAGTTTCTGATTGATCAAGGTAAAAGTATTCCCACCATCTTTAGAAACTTGAACATTACCGTCGTCTGTACCAACATAAATCAATCCAAATCGAATTGGACTTTCACTTATTGTTGTTAATGTACCAAATGGCACATCCCCCTGAACTGGATTTGTAGTAAGGTCTGTGCTTAGTGCGACCAAACTATCTCCTTTATTCATTGAACGATGGAATTTATTTGATCCAAAATAAAATACATCTTGATTGTGTCGACTAATTAAAATAGGTGACTGCCAGTTGTATCTTATAGCAGGTTCCCCTAAATCTCTTGATGGTCGAACCATTTTTCGCTCTTTTGTTGCTAAATTTTGTCTTGAATAAAAACCAAATTGTGAACCACTGTAAACTGTTTTATTGTCTCTCCAATCAACTTGCACTTGCATACCATCACCACCACCTATCATTGTATATGGATTATGACCATTGTCATACCAGTCATAATTTTCTTTTGTTGTACTTGCACCAAACCATGTACCATTGTCCTGTAATCCACCGTACACATTATAAGGTTTAGCCATGTCTACAGTGATATTGTAAAACTGTCCAACAGCAGGTGTATTGGCTTTAAACCAATGTGCCCCATTGTCATAAGTAATATTACATCCACCATCATTACCAATAATCATATGACTATCGCGCTGTCCGTTCATCCAAACAAAATGATGATCTGCATGTACATTCTCCTTTCCTATTTCTTTAAATGTTTTACCACCATCAGTACTCAATAAAATACCTACACCAGTAATTGCAATTTTATCAGGATTACTTGGACTTACAAAAACCTTACCAAAGTAATAACCATAGGTACTATATAAATCAATTGGTTTTGAATGTGTTTTTACCCAGCTCACTCCACCATTTTCTGAACGGTACACTTGTGCACCATAAATTGGGGTTTCAAATAATGCTGTATTGGCATCATATAAATAATCCCAAATACAATTAGGCGCTAATTTCCCCGACTTTACATCCTGTTTAATTAGTTCTGCTGTATACTTGGATGGAATTCCATTTCTAGGCGCTTTTAAAAAAGCATTTAATTTTCGATCATCTAATGACAGAAACTGATCTACAGTTAATGCTTTAAAATCTCTTAAAACATACTTAGAAGTGTCCGATGCTTTTTGCATTGCGGTATCAGGTTGATGAAAATTATTATCTACAATCGCATATACAATGGATGGATTTTTTGGATACACTGCCAATCCAATTCTTCCAACACCCTCTCCAGAAGGGAAACCACTTGATGGAGTTGACAATAAAGTCCAATGATCTCCTCCATCAGTACTTTTATAGATACCTGATGTTTTTCCTGCTTCTTCAAAATTTGATGCAGTTCTTGTTCTATACCACATTGCAGCATATAAAATTTGTTCATTGCTTGGATCAATATCAACATCAATGGCTCCAGTAGTTGCATCTATTGACAAAGTTTGATTCCATGTTTTACCGCCATCGGTAGTTTTATAAATACCCCTTTCTTTATTTTCCGAGTAGAGATGACCTAAAACTGCTACCCAAGCTGTATTGGGGTCTTTAGCAGACAATTGAATTTTTCCAATGTGGTGACTTTCCGTCAGGCCAAGATACTCCCAATTTTTACCGTTATTGGATGATTTGAAAACGCCTAAACCTGCATAGGTGGACCTACTACTATTGACTTCTCCTGTACCTACCCAGATCACTTTATTTTGCCAATTGACAGCGACATCTCCAATGGTTAAAATATCTGTTGAATCAAAAATGGGTGTAAAACTTTGTCCATTGTTCTGGGTATGCCATAAACCACCAGACGCATAAGCCACATAAAACTCTGTTGGATCTTGTGGATTGACTTCAATATCAACCACACGACCACTCATAATTGAAGGGCCTATATTTCTAAAACTAGTCTCATTCAATACAGATCTGCTTAACAATTGTTTTCGCTGATCAATTGATTTTAATCTTTCTTGAGCGGGCGTCGCTTTAATTTGCGCCTGGGCAATAAAAGCACATAAGAGCGCTGAAACTGTGAAAAGTCTTTTCATGCAATCAAAATTTTATTAAGATTTTGAAGTTAAGACTTTTTCAAAAGCGATTCTAAAAAATATGATTAATGCTGAACAATGCCATCTGTTAGTACCACGTCCGATAGATAGCCAGTACAAATGGCTTTTACACGTATTGTATCCCCAATTTTAATTGAAGTTGTACTGTCCTTCAAGGTAATCAATACATTGGAAAGCGCCATTTCAGAACCCATTAAAAGTGTTTTTTTACCAGATTGGTCTTGGGAAATAGTCAACACAGCGCCTTTTACATCCATTGCCTTATTTAAATACTTTTGATTGGCGGCTTGTTCATTCGTTGAGAAAGCGTCACTTAATGCTGTAGCTGAAATAGCAATTGCAGTTTCTTGATTCACATCTCTATGGTGTTCAACAGCATAAATAAAGACGTAATAGTAAGTTGCTCCTGCAATCAATATCGCCAAAATCAAACCTAAGACCAATAGTTTCCTGAACATCTTTTACAATTTTATGTTTTTTAAAGCCTTGGGCTTCTTCAAAGTGAAAGCACGCACTAAATTGAATCCAAAACGAATATCTTTATTGCTCCAACTACCTGTCGTTTCATTGATGAATGTTCTTTCAGTCATACCTGTAGAATTAGTTACATGCAACTGGAAAACATGACCTCCAGTTTCAATATCCAAACCAAATGTAAGTGGGTCATAATACCCATCTAATTTATCTATGCGATAAAAATACTCTCCTGTGATATTCACTCGCTTGCTAATTCTTTGTCTCATGCTTATCCCTACAGACTTAAAATCATTGGGCAATTTGCTATTTTCAACCAAATTATAATGAACCACAGTAGGTGTGATTTGGAGAGAGAAATAGTCATTGAATTTTCTTGCAATCAATAGTTGATGCGCATAGGATATTTTATCCGAATTGTATTCAATATATTGTGCATTGGGTGCGGATCTGAGTGATTTATATATCATTGTACTCACCCAACTAATTCCAAGAGGAATTTCTTTTAATCCAGTCTGTTGTTGTATGATTTTATACTTTACAAAGCCATCAAATTGCTTTTGATAAGTACTTCGCCCTACACCAATCATCAAACGTTTTGTCAATCCATAATCCAAACCCATACGCATTGTCGCCTGATCAATTCCAAATAATTCATATCCACCTTGATTGATTGCACCAAAACGATGAAGAATTTTGACGTCAAGCACACCTACGCCAACATTTTCTATTGATTGTCCATTCACTACCCTACTTGACTTAAAAGTTGCAGTCACAATGTCTTGTATTTTTGCAGTATCTTTTTCTGCAAATAAATCAATGTCCTGTGCATTCAATTGAACATGGATCATCAACAATGTCACGCAAATGCATATAATTTTTTTATGCTGCATCAAAATTTAGTATTTACAATTTAATTGAATATTTGCTTCAGATGCAATTTTATCACCAATATAAGAACCCTTTATACCATATTGCTTAATTGGAATTTTAAAGGAACCAGAAATAGAGGACTTGCCTGCTTTTAATTGCATCACACCTTCGGTACTTACTTTATTGGTTACACCATGGATGGTCAAACTACCTTCAACTTTAATTGGATAATCGCCATCTTTGGTAAAATTCACTTCCTTAATATTCGTTATATAACCCTTAAAATCTGCCTTTGGAAACTGTGTAGATTCCATATAATTTTCGTTAAAATGATCTTCCATAAGTTGATTCTCAAATTTGAACCCTTTTATCAAAACCCCGAAAATGATTTGACCAGTTGTACTTACAAATTTAGAATCTGTCTGATTGTTAACACCAACAATTTTAACATCTTTTCCTGTAGCATTGAATACAATTTGCCCCGTCTTTGTCCCATAAACCTGTTGTGCAGTTGCAATTGATACAAATGCCACAAAACAAATACCAAGGATTATTTTTTTCATATCTTATTTATTTATTAGTTGTTCAATGCTCCTTTATTAATCCATGACTGAATTTTATTGATAGAACAGTTGTCCATTTTGGCTCCATTTTTTGGCATTGGCGATGCTTTACCATTTTGCAAAATTGAATTCAAAAGACTTCCATTATTAATATAAGGCTTCACCGCAGCATAGGTATTAAGATAAATACCACCACCAATACTACTTGCAGCCGCGCCATGACAATAGTTACACTGCGCATTTAAAATTGAAACAATTTGATTCGAATAAGTCACAATGGCTGTATCACATGTTCCTGCTGTTGTTGGATAAACCACATCTGCCTTATCATAAAAACATGCGGTCCAAGTCATCGATACGACAGTTAAAAATACAATTGTAAATGATGTTTTTATAATTTTATTGTTGGTCATTTATTAATTATTTAAAGTGCCCTGGCTAATCCATGCAGTGATTTTATTAATATCACAAGCCCCTAATTTTGTTGTACTTGACGGCATTGGAATATATCCTGCTGTATGCGCTATAGAACCTACGATTCTCGCACTTGCCGCTTTGACGCCATTATAAGTTGTTAAATTAATACCTCCAGCAGGTGCTGTTGCATTATGACATCCGTTACAATTACTTGCAAAAATGGGCAACACGTTTGTTGCAAAAGACATATTGGTTGTCACACAAGCACTTGTAACAACGTTTGAACAAGCATTGTTTTTAGCTCCTTGTTGAATCCACTTGTACACTAATGCAATTTGTGTTTGCGTAAAAGGTGGTACTGGCAACATTGGCATTCTATCACCTGGATCGCTATCGATTAAGGATTTATATAATTTACTGTTGAGAGGATCACCTGCTTTCACCACTTTCATTATATTGGTATAGTCTGTCAACACCACCCCATCTGCCCTCGTTATAGCATCATGACATCCACTCATTGCGCAACTAGATTGAATTAAAGGAAAAAACTGAGAAGCAAAATAAACTGAATCAGGACTACATGCATTGGCTTGCTTACTCGTATCAATAATTGTAGTACCTCCACCAGGATTGGTAGCTTTTGTTGTATCTGTAATCGCAGCTTGGTAATTAGGATTTAATTCGGCAATTTCATGTCGACAAGCAATCAATAAAAAAATGAGTGTGCAATAAATTAAAAAATGCTTGTTTGTCATGATCGGTAAAAAATTAGAACTTGATTCAACTAAGAATAATGTAAAGATAATTCAATAAATGCGTATTCCTCCGAAATCAATACTAACTATATATTAAGAACATAAAGATGCTTATTTAGAAAGATGACTTTAATCATATATTTTGATTTTATGAAATGTAAAAAGTTAACATGTATTCGTTTTTATTGTATTATTGGGGATGCATATTTTAATTGTAAACAATACGCGTATTCCAGTTCAAAAATATGGGGGTACAGAGCGTGTAATATGGTGGCTTGGTAAACAATTGGTAAAAATGGGGCATCAAGTTTCTTACTTAGTTGCCCCAGGTTCTTACTGTGATTTTGCAGGTGTGCATATTTTAGACCATGCAATCCCGTTCAACCAACAAATTCCTTTAGGTGTTGATGTGGTGCACTTAAACTGTAAAGTCAATGAAACACCTAATATCCCTTATATTTTTACTTTACATGGCAATACCAACAATCAAGAAGCATTAGATATCAATACAGTATTTGTATCCAAAAATCATGCAAGCAGGTATGGTAGTGAAGCCTACGTTTACAATGGAATTGACCCAGCTGATTATGGCGATCCAGGGCTGAATACAACAAGAAATTATTTTCATTTTTTAGGGGATGCTGCTTGGCGTGTTAAAAATGTCAGAGGTGCTATTAAAATTGCTCAAAAAGCAAAAGTGCATTTAAGAGTCATTGGAGGTAAAAGATTCAATCTTAATCAAGGCATACGATTTACTTTTGATCCTCGAATTCAATTTGATGGAATGAAAGGTGGTGCAGAAAAAAATACCCTTTTAAAAGGCTCAAAAGGGCTTATTTTCCCTGTTTTATGGAATGAACCATTTGGACTCTCTATCATTGAAAGCATTTATTTTGGATGTCCAGCATTTGGTACAACTTATGGGTCTTTAAAAGAAATTATACAACCAGAAGTTGGCTTCACAAGTAATTCAATAAGCGAGCTCATTGATGCAGTGGGCAATGCAAATGAATTTGATCCAAAAAAATGTCATGATTATGTGCTATCCAATTTCACAAGTGCTCAAATGGCAGCCAATTATTTGAATAAATATGAAAAGGTATTAAATGGTCAAAAACTAAACCCAAAAACACCTATTTTAAAGGAAATCCAAAAAGATAAATTCCTCCCATTTCTGCCCTAATCTAAGTAACTTTGTGGTACCAAACACTGACCTTTCATGCCACTTAGTAACAAGTACAAAGACCTAAGATTTGAAGCGCTTTTTAATTCAGCATCCATGGGGATTATTGTGGTAAATGGCAATGGCGACATCGTAATGTCTAATCATTTCGCAAACAATTTATTTGGTTACCAAGCAACAGAAATTATTTCAGAAAAATTAGAAAAACTAATCCCTCAAAGGTACCATCATGCTCATGTAAAACATAGAGAAAACTTTGTAGAAAAGCCACAAGCAAGAACAATGGGGCTAGGTATGACTTTACGTGCCTTAAGAAAAGATGGATCTGAATTCCCAGTTGAAATTAGTTTAGGTCATTTTGAAACTGAAGAATCAAAATATGTCATTGCATTCATCTCTGATATCACCAAGCGTCAAGAAACAGAAGAAGAAATAAGAAAACTCAATACAAGTTTAGAAGAAAAGGTAAAAAGCAGAACAGAGGAATTACAAAAGACATTAAATGAATTGCAAGCATCTAAAGACAACCTCACTAAATCGCTTGAAAAAGAAAAAGAGGTAAATGACCTTAAGTCGAGATTCGTTTCAATGGCTTCTCACGAATTTAGGACGCCACTGAGCACTATCCTTTCCTCTATTTCATTGCTAGCAAAATATGAAACAACCGAAGATCAACCTAAAAGAGATAAACACATAGATCGTATTAAATCATCTGTTAAAACATTGACAGATATATTAAATGAGTTTCTATCTCTTGGTAAAATTGAAGAGGGAAAAGTTGAAGTTCATTTCGAAAATTTTGATTTAAAACAATTTATCCAAGCCATCATCAATGAAATGCAAGTTTTATTAAAAAATGGACAAGAACTGATTTTTGAAAATAATGAGATCATCTTATGTCATTCTGATGCAAACCTGCTTAAACATGTGCTGATTAATCTAGTATCCAATGCGATTAAATTTTCTCCCGAAAACAAAATCATTAAAATTGAAGCAAGTACTCAGAACAATAATTTAATCATTAAAGTCATTGATCAAGGCCTTGGAATTCCAGAAAAAGATCAAATTCATTTATTTGAAAGATTCTTTAGGGCTACCAATGTGACCAATATTCAGGGCACAGGACTCGGATTACATATTGTAGGCAGGTACATTGAATTATTAAATGGAAAAATTAGCTACCAAAGTCAACTAGAATTAGGTAGTGTTTTTTGTATTGAACTTCCAAATCAACCTCAAAAAGAACTTGAATTAAATTAGGCTTATGGAAAAAATATTATTGATCGAAGACAACGACGCATTGAGAGAAAATACAGCCGAAATTTTATCCCTCGCACAATATGAGGTGGTGGTTGCAGCAAACGGGAAAATTGGCATTGAGATGGCAAGACTACATCAACCAGATTTAATTATTTGTGATATCATGATGCCTGTATTAGATGGCTATGGTGTTTATAAAATAATAAGTAAAGAAACAGCATTACAACATATACCATTCATTTTTTTGAGCGCAAAAAGTGAAAGAAATGATTTAAGAAAAGGTATGGAAATGGGCGCTGATGATTATATAACAAAACCATTTACAGACGCTGAATTAATCAATGCAATTCAAACTAGATTGGAAAAGGCAAAGCGTAACCAAACCAATATTGTCAAAGGGATTGAAGGCTGGTACCAAATCTTAACTGATTTAGGCAAAAAAGATGAAATGCATACAGCATTAGAACAACACGATATTGTTGAATATAAAAAGAAACAGATCATATACGCAGAAGGCCAGCATCCAAATAAATTATATTACATTGAATCCGGGAAGGTTAAAATTTATAAAACCAGTGAAACTGGCAAAGAGTTTATTACTAGCTTATTATCTGCTGGAGATTTTTTTGGACATATAGCTTTACTTGAAAACAAAACCTACCTTGAATTTGCTGAAACCTTGGAGGAATCTAGTATCCGTGTGATTCCAAAGAAAGAATTTGAAGACCTTTTGACACAACATCAGGAGATCGCATTAAAAGTAATCAAGTTACTTGCCAATAATATATCTGAAAAAGAAGACCAACTGGTCGCACTTGCATACCATAGTTTAAGAAAAAGAGTGGCTGATGCATTATTAACATTAAAGAAAAAATACGATCAGCAAGAAGCTGAATTATTTTCTATTGCAATCTCAAGAGAAGACCTAGCAAATATTGCAGGAACAGCAACGGAAAGTTTAATTCGTACTTTAAGTGATTTTAAATCTGAAAAATTAATTGCTATAAAAGAAGGTAAAATAACGCTTTTAGAAGAAAAGAAATTAGCCAAATTGTGCAATTAATACTCCACAGAATTAACTGAATCTAATTTTTGATCCACTGCATGTTTCCAATGCATAAACTCGTGCTCTAAATAAACAACTTGTTGCTTGTCTTTTTTCAATAAGATTGGCTCAATAATTCCACTTGCTTTAAGCAGTATGATATCCTTCTTAAGTAGCTGCAAAGCAGCTTCCCTATTTAAAATTTGCTGCTGCATATCCTCAGCCCATCCTATTAAACTGATATCTATAAGTGAATCAATATAATCGGTAAGCTTTCTCTTAATAAATGCCTGTTCTTCTTGGATGAAATCCAATGTTCGAATAAACGATTCTAATTCTTGTATGAAAAGCTCTTTTTTCATTTTCATTAGCTATGACATGAAGCAATAGCGTCACTGTTTACAATTGGGCTAATATAGGGTATACCCAAGTTCATCCCTCTTAATATCAACAACACCCCCATACAAAACAACATATAGGGCAAGGCTTTTTGAATCTTTTGTCTAAATGCCAATCCCATCAATTGCCCTCCAAATGCAACCAATAACAATGCCGGCAATGTGCCTAGCCCAAAAAAGATCATAAATAATCCACTTTGCAAAACAGACTGATTCGCCCATGCAGATCCCAATGCTAAATAAATCATGCCGCATGGTAACAAACCATTTAACAATCCAATCAACAAAAACGAGGCGACGCTGTTTTGATTTAATAATTTACCAAGTATTGATAATACAGGTTTTTGAATCCAGTCAATTTTCAAAAAACCAAGTTTTCTTTTAGGATGCAAATAAAATACCCATATTACATATACTAAAATCAACACACCTATGACTATGCTTATATGTTGTTGTACATTATAAAAAGGGATTTGTTTTCCAAAAAGGCCAATAACAAGACCAAGTAGGCCATATGTCATGATTTTTCCTAAATGGTATAAAAAAGTTGCAGTTACTTTTTGGATAGGACTTAGGTGCAAAATAGGAAGTGCCATTACCAAGGGTCCACACATACCAATGCAATGGACACTTCCTAGTAAACCCATGAAAAAACCAATCTCCAAAAATTGACTACCAAATAGCATTATAAATATATTTTTTGCTCATAATAATACGCTACACCCGACTTTATAAGATCTAGCTTAATCGTATAAAGCCCCTTTATATGATGCATCGTTTTATAAGCAGCATAGGCATTTAAGGTTTCAAAATCAAAATTGATATCTTGATTATTATCTGCTGCGTAATATAAATGCGCCTTTCCTTTGACTTGCACACCACTATAAACATTAGGGAGCATTATTTTGATTGAATCCATTTCATATTTCACAATCAAATCGCCACCTAAAGCTTTTGCTCTAGCTGATGCATCAATAACGTCCTGGTATTTTAATTCAGCTGCATAATAATCTTTTTCAACCAAATCAAACTTTTGCTTAGATGATTGATACACCATGTATAAAATTCCAATTACAAATGCACCATAGATGAATAAAATTTTATGCCCCCAATTCATTTTTTTCATTGTCATATAATTTATAAAGTTGGCGCAATAAATGTGGCAGATGTGGTCTCAATTCTATTCCCTTTATTATACAATCCAATTTCTAATTCCATTTTTCTTTTACGAATCGATGCTTTTTTAATAATTACAAAAAAACTAGTTTGATAATAAGATTCTTTTGGCACATCAATAGGATTGATCAACTTGATTTCAGCATCAATATTTTCAATTTTAAGATCTAAATGAATTTGCTTTCTGGTCTTATTGGCCAATTTAATATTGTACAAATTACTGATCTTATGCTCCGGTAGTTGCTGATACATTTGACCAGGGGTTCTTAAAACCCTTGCACTTACATCGGCTCTTGTAATTAAGAGTACATCTAAAAAAGAAATTAATAATAAAAGTACTCCTGTGTATAATTTAAGCCTCAGCGTGTAAGTTGTTTTTTCTTTTTTGGCTATATTATTCTCAGATGCATACCTTATCAATCCTCTTGGCTTTTCAATATGATCCATCATTTCATCACATGCATCAATACAAGCAGTACAATTCACGCATTCCAATTGCGTTCCATTCCTTATATCTATTCCTGTAGGACAAACACGAACGCAAGCATTACAATTAATACAATCTCCCTTATTAACTAAAGGATCATTTAATTTACCTCTAGGCTCCCCCCTTACATAATCATATGCTACAACAATTGAATTACGATCCAAGAGCACGCCTTGTAGACGACCATATGGACACACAATTAAACAAACTTGTTCTCTGAACCAATAGTATACAAAGAAAAAAACCAAAGTAAATATCAACAGCGCACTAAACACACCAAAATGGACCAATGCGCCTTCTTGTATCATTAAACCAACTCGATCAATACCAATAACATAACCTAAGAAAAAATTGGCGATTACAAATGAAACTATAAAGAATGCCGCTATCTTTAAAACACGTTTCCTAATTTTCTCTGCATTCCATGGCATTGCTTTTAATCTTCTTTGTTGATTTGCATCCCCTTCAATCCAGTATTCAATTTTCCTGAATACCAGCTCCATAAAAATGGTTTGCGGGCATGCCCATCCACAAAATAATCGTCCAAATGCAACTGTAAATAAAATTACAAATACCAAGAATGTCAATAACCCTATAGCAAAGATGAAAAAATCTTGAGGCCAAAACACTTGACCAAAAAATATGAATTTCCTTTCTAAAATATTAAATAAGAAGATTGGCTCACCTTCAACTTTGATAAAAGGGAGCGTGAAAAATAACAATAAATAAAAATAGCTAAAGTAAGATCTCAAATTATATAACCTACCGAAAGGTTTTTGTGGAAATATATAATTTCTTTTTCCTTCCTTCGTAATCGTACCCACTGAATCACGAAATTCCTGATCGAGTAAAGCTTTTTTCAATAGAGCAACTCGTTCATTCTCTTTTAGGTTTATATCATTGGAATGGTCTTGCATTATTTTGCTGGCATATTTGTAGTTTTAGTTGAATCAACCCCTAAAGCTAGATCGGCTTCCTTAATCAAATCACCCTGAGGTGCTTTACCATCAGCTACATTGGTATTGATTAATGATTTTACATAACTAGCCAATTGCTGTAACTCGACAGGTGAGAAATTTGACTGCCATGCTTGCATCCCTTTATCTGGCCAACCATACTTAATTGTTTTGAAAATAGATTGAATAGATGCACCATGTATTGCATAATTATCAGTCAAGTTAGGACCTACACCTCCTCCTCCATTTGGACTATGGCAAGCAACACAAGTCTTGGCATAAAGTATTTTACCAGCAGCAATTCCTGCAGCGTCTAACATCACAACAGTTTTTTCATCCACATTTTCTTTCATAGAAGCTAAATATGCATCTGTCTCCGCTTTGGCATCTGCCATTTCGGAATTATACTCTTCTGTTGGATTCATACCTGTATGCCATACTTCAAATTTTAAAATGTAAAAAATGGCAACAAAAATGGTAATATAAAACCCATATTTCCACCAAGGTGGTAATGCATTATCCAATTCTTTAATTCCATCATAATCATGATCTAACATAATATCTGCCTCCTTTTCCATTGGAGCAGCTTTGGTTAAGAATTGCTTATCTAAACTAGCCCAGGTTGTTTTGAACCAATTATTGGTTTTGCTTTTTGCTACCTCTTTTACTGGTACTGGATTTAAAATACGCCATAAATTTCTGATAAAATAGAGCATTACAAATATGATCAATAGTTCAAGCGCCAATACAGTAGATAAGGTCCAAAAAGATACAGAAGATAAACCTCCATAATTTGCCGTTGAATTTACCACTTCTGTTGTAGCATCAGTATTTGAACTTGCATCTTGTGCCAATAAAGGATTGAATACACTTGTACCAATCAATATGAAAAGCAATAAGAAAGTTTTATTTTGTTTTGTAAACTCAACAACTTTCTTTGAAAGCATCATCAATACAGTAGACAATAACCAAATTGCCGCAACCAAAAGCAAGGCTACAACTAATACTAAATACTCAATATAGTTAGCCTTACTAGCACTTTCAGTCGCTTTTTGTACATCCTGTGCAAATGCCGTAAGTACATTAAGCCCTAATAGCGTTATCGTAATTAAATATTTCTTATTTAACATAATTTGAAATTTAGGAGGTATTTAGTTTTCTAAAGGCAAATTTTTAATTGTATCTACCGCTTGTTTATCCATCACTTTAACATACCACAAGACACCTACAAAGAATACCACAAATACTAGCAATGAAAAAATGGGATAGATGGTTGAATGTTCCATCGTCTCGGTATATTTTTTAATAAAACTGAACATATCTTTTTTGTTTATTGTTATTTTTTATTAATATCTGTTCCTAATCTTTGCAAGTAAGCAATCACAGCAATAATTTCTTTATTTGAATCAACTTCAATACCATCTTGTTTTAAATTGGCTGCGATTAATTTTGCCTGATCCATCAATTCCTTGTTTGCAATTTCTGCATAACCAGATGCATAGGGCACCCCTAAAGTTTGCATTGCTTTTATTTTAGAAGCAGTGGTTGCTGTATCTAGATCATGGTCAATTAAAAAAGCATAGGAAGGCATAACAGATCCAGTAGAAATCGCAGTTGGCTCATCTAAGTGGTTAAAATGCCATGCATTCGATTTCTTATTGTTACCCGTACCTTCTCTTGCCAAATCTGGTCCTGTTCTTTTACTTCCCCATTGAAATGGATGATCATAAACAAATTCCCCAGCTTTACTGTATTCACCATAACGTTCTGTTTCACTCCTAAATGGACGAATCATTTGTGAATGACATGTATAACATCCTTCTCTCACATAAATGTCTCTTCCTTGTAATTCTAAGGGCGTATATGGCTTCACACTGCTGATGGTTGGCACATTTGACTTGACCAAAAATGTTGGAATCATCTCAACTGCTCCCCCTATTAAAATGACAATTAATGACATCACTAACATTGGTGTTGGCTTTCGCTCAATCCATCTATGCCAATGCTCCCCTTTATGCTGCTCATAAGTTGCTTCTAATGCTGGCGCTTCTGCAGCCTCATTCGCTACTAATGTACCTTGACCAATGGTCTTAAATAAATTTACCATACCCAATACAGCGCCAATTAAATACAGTAAACCACCTAATGAACGCATTGCGTAAAAAGGACGCATATAAGTCACCGTTTCTAAGAATTGATACTTTAATTGACCTGTTGGTGTAAACTGCTTCCACATTGAAGCTTGTTGCCATCCTGCCCAATACATTGGAATTGCGTAAAATAAAATACCCAATGTTGCCAACCAGAAATGCGCATTGGCTAGTTTATTTGAAAATAAATTGGTTTTATATATTCTTGGTATCAACCAATATAAAATACCGAATGTCAACATGCCATTCCATCCTAATCCACCCACGTGCACATGTGCTACGATCCAGTCTGTGTAATGTGCAATAGCATTGATGTTTTTTAAAGATAACATTGGACCTTCAAACGTAGACATACCGTATGCTGTAACCGCTACTACCATGAACTTCAAAATCACATCTTCTCTCACTCTATCCCATGCACCCCTTAATGTTAATAATCCATTAATCATACCACCCCAACTTGGGAATATTAACATGAAACTAAACACAACTCCTAAACTTTGCGCCCAATTGGGTAAAGCGGTATATAACAAATGATGCGGCCCTGCCCAGATATACAAAAAGATAAGTGCCCAAAAATGAATAATAGATAATTTATAAGAATATACTGGGCGATTTGCCGCCTTTGGCAAATAATAATACATCAAACCTAGATAAGGCGTAGTTAGAAAAAACGCAACGGCATTATGGCCATACCACCATTGTACCAGTGCATCCTGAACACCCGCATACCAGGTATAACTTTTAAACAATGAGATGGGCAATTCAAACGAATTTACCAAATGCAGCACAGCCACAGTTACAAATGTGGCTATATAAAACCAAACAGCTACATACAAATGACGTTCTCTACGTTTGATAATTGTCGCAAACATATTCCAACCAAATACCACCCAAATGAGCGTGATTGCTATATCAATTGGCCACTCTAATTCAGCATATTCCTTTGCTGTTGAGATTCCAAGTGGTAAGGTAATTGCAGCTGCTACAATGATCAATTGCCATCCCCAAAAATGGATTTTACTCAAAAGGTCACTATACATTCTGGCTTTTAATAAGCGCTGTAATGAATAGTAAACGCCCATGAATATGCCATTTCCAACAAAAGCAAAAATAACTGCATTGGTATGTAAAGGCCTGATACGTCCAAAACTAAAGAAGGGTTGAAGATTCAATGTGGTTGGAAATACAAGCTGTAAGGCAACCCATAAACCAACAGTCATCCCTACTACGCCCCAAATGATGGTAGCAATAGCAAAGTTCCTCACTGTTTTATTGTCGTACTGAAAACTTTCTACTTGCATAATGCTAAATTGAATGGTTATTGTTTGGTGATTGTTTAGATTTTACTTCGTCCTCGAAAAGCATTCTCACAGATGGGGTGTAATCATCTTCCATTTGACCTGATTGGACTGACCATAGGAATGCAAATAAAAACCCACCTGCAACCAAGACACTGGTAATTATTAAAATGATAAAAACACTCATAAAACTATTTTAAACAAAGCTATCTGCTTACTGTCAGGGGTTTTATGACATTGATCAAAGTGAAATGTGATTTATATCATATTTTAAGAAAGCGATTCAATATTAGCTTCTAATTGGCCTTGCATAGCTATAAGTGAGAAGTGCAGAAAGTGCAACGATACTGATTGAACTAATGGGCATTAAAATAGCAGCCACCATGGGTGATAATAATGCTTGTGTTGCAAAATACATTCCAATAAGATTGTAAAAAATAGATAATGTAAATATGACCACAATGATTGTTTTAGCTTTCTTAGCATATTGGATCAATTCGAACAATCTTATTACACTCGCCCCTTCTAGAATAGCATCACTGGCAGGGGTAAATAAATGTGTTTGATCAGTTACCGCAATACCTACATCACTTTTTTGTAATGCACCAGCATCATTCAAACCGTCTCCTACCATCATAACAGATCTACCAGCATCTTGTAATGTTTGAATATAATTTAATTTATCAATGGGCGATTGATTAAAATGCATAGGTATATCAGTTCCTAATTGCAATTTTAGTTTTTGTCCTTCCGTTGGATGGTCTCCACTTAATAAATGCACTTCATACCCTTTTGACTTCAATTGATGTACCATTTCTGCCATGCCTTCTCGATAAGCATGGTTAACCTTGTAAAACCCTCTAAACAATCCATCAATTGCAATGCAGACAATAGATTGATCATAATCCGAATTTACAGCAACGCCTTCCTCCAACAACAATTGTACAGCGCCAATTATAAGTTTACGTCCATTTGATATTGCAATTGTACCTTTTGATACGCTATTTTGAATTTGATCAACTTGTATTAATGCCACTTTAGCATCAGTTAGTATCTGATAAATCATCTGACTTAGTGGATGTAAAGACTCTCTAGTCACCGATCTTATCAATGATTGCTCCTCCGTTGTCAATTCGACACCTATATAAACCATCTTGGTAGATGCATGATTGGTCAAAGTACCTGTTTTATCAAACACTACCGTATTGACTTTTTCGATTGATTCAACTACGGAAGCATTTTTACAATACATCTTTGCTTTTCCCAACCACCTCAATGCATTACCATAAGTAAATGTGACTGTAAGCAACAGTGAACATGGACAAGCAACAATTAATACAGCACTTACTGCGGTTAATATTTTACTAGTATCAACTTGCCACCAAAAGATACCAGTTAAGAATGCAATTGTAAACAAGACATAGGTAAAATATTGACTCCAAGGATGAACAAATGATTGCTTGGTATTTTTTGACTGTTGTAATAATGGACTATTCCATAATTCAGTGATATAACTATGCCCAACAGGCTTGATTACTTCTATATGTATCGCTCTTCCTTTTTGTACACCACCTGCATATAATAAATGACCTGTCTCAACTGCAATTGGAGCGTTTTCTCCTGATACAAAACTATAATCTAACAAACCAATACCCACTTTCAAAATTGCATCAGCAGGAATCATCTCTCCCGGCCTAACTAAAAGCAAGTCTCCTTTTACAATCTCATGTAAAGATTGATTGATCTCTTTTCCATCTTTTAAAACTGTGACCCCAAGAGGGAAAAAAGAAGTATAATCTCTATCAAAAGCAAAAGAATCATAAGATTTATCTTGAAACCACCTTCCAATCAACATAAAAAATACAATACCTGACATGCTATCCAAATAACCTGCACCTGTTTGTGTCAAAATTTCATACAAGCTTCTTCCAAAAGTAACTAGAATTGCCAATGCAATTGGTGCATCAATATTCAACCAATTTTGCCTTAATCCGGTGTATGCCGATTTAAAAAAATCAGCAGCACTATAAAAAAGCACCGGCAATGATAGCAGTAAATTTAAGTAGACAAATACAGGTCTTAATGTGCCCAAATCCACCACCTGGTCTGATAAATATTCAGGAAAGCTCAACATCATAATATTGCTAAAACAAAATCCTGCTATCCCAATTTTATACAACTGCTTTTTATTTACTTTTTTCTTTTTCTGCCAATCATTTCCCCCCAAATGAATCATTGGCTCATAGCCAACAAATGAGAGCAGTTGAACCACTTCCTTTAAACGAATCAGAGATGGCTGAAAAATTATTTTAACTTCTTTTTTCTCGAAATTTGTCTGAGACTGAATAATGCCTGGATTGATTTTATGTAAATTTTCCAATAACCAAATACAACTAACACAATGTATTTGTGGTAAATAAAATACCACATGCACCTGATCGTCTTGTTTAAATTGTATAAGTTGATCTTGAATTACCTGGTTGTCTAAATAATCGTATTTTTCAGATGTAAAAATGCCTTTTGAAGTGAGTCCTGGCATATTGGTCAAATCATAATATTGACACATCCCATTTTCATCTAAAAGTTGATACACCATCTTACAGCCATCACAACAAAAGTACTTGGATTCTATTTGAATGGATGAATCACATTCTATTCCACAGTGGTAACATTTTTCTTGCATAGATTAAATGCAAAGTTCTAGCCAGCACATGAAGGCATATATGATCCAACTCATGTCAAATGATGACAAAAATCATAAACAATTCACTATCGAAGTGCAGCAAGAAGCTCCTTATCCATTCTATTTTGTGCTTCATAAAACCCTTGCTTGTACCATTTACATCTTGCTAAAAGGGCAACGAGCTGCTGTTGCAATAAACGATCTTGTAATAAACCATCAGGCAACCCTGATTTTTGCGTTACTCTTAAATACTGGTCCAGTGCTTTAGACAAATCTATCTTTGAGTAAGCTGCTACAAATGCATCCACATTTTTGAATTGATGTATTGAACTTTGTGACTTTATGTAGTATTGTAAAATAAAGTCGTTGATCTTACCTTCTAAGTACAGCCATGCATAATTAGAGTCTGCGTACAATGTATTGGTTGACATCCATTGATCTGGGACAATTCCACCACCACCATATACCGTATTGCCCTTGGGTGTTTTGTAGGCCTTACCCATTGATGCAGTATCTTTTGTACCTTGATTGGATTGTGCTATTCTTTCCATGAAAGCATGTTCATAAGCAAATTTTCCATCTTGATAGGGTCTTTGGATATTGCGTCCTAAAGGTGTGTAATACTTTGCCGTTGTCAATCTTAAAGCACCCCCATTGGACAATCTAAATTGTTGTTGCACCAAACCTTTTCCAAAAGACCTCCTACCAATTACTTTAGCTCGATCCCAATCTTGTAATGCCCCAGCTAAAACTTCACTCGCAGATGCCGAAGTCTCATCTATCAAAATAGTCAAATTGCCTGTCTCAAATAATCCCTCACGCTTACTGTAATAATCTACTCTTGGCGCATGCAATCCTTCTGTGTATACAATGAGTTTATTACCTGCCAACAATTCATCTGCAATCGCTACAGCTTCTGATAATAAACCACCTCCATTGCCTCTTAAATCTATCACCAAGGATTTCATTCCTTTCTTTAATAAAGGTTCTAAAGCCTGCATAAAAGCTTCATAGGTCCTGTCAGAGAACTTGTCAATTTTAATATACCCAACAGTATCTCGAATCATATATGAAGCATCAATTGGTGATACTGGCACTGCTGCTCTTGTTAAATTAAAAAGTATTTTTTGCTGATTACGCAATACTTCTAATTTTAAATTTTCATCTGCTGGTCCTTTTATTTTTCTTTTGATTGCTTCTCCGTCTAATTTATTTCCTGTTAATTTAACAGTGTCGTCAGCAGTCAAGAGTATATCTCCAGTTTTTAAACCCGCTTTCGCTGCTGGCCCACCAGGTAATACATAAGCTACAAAAACACTATCTCGAAACTGTTGGAACTCAATTCCAATACCTTTAAAATTGGGCTGTAGTTGTTCGTCCACTTCAACTAAATCAGTAGGTGGTATGTAGACTGAATGAGGATCTAATTGTGCTAAATAAAAATCTGCCAATTTTGTTTGTGTACTATCTAAATTGACATTTTCTACATATTTAGATTTAACCAATTCTATTATCTCATCCATTGCAGATGTTTTCACAAAACTGGGCAACCCCAATGATAAATTCCCTTTCATAAAAATTCCAATACCAATTCCTAATAAAAGAACGACTGCGTAAATGATTGGGCTTAACCAATTGGACTGGGTAGAACGGGGTTGATTTTGTTGCATATTGTATGAATTCTTTACAAATTTACATCAATATAAAATGAAATAGCTAATTTCATGCTTTAGTTCAACTTCTATGAAAAAGACTTATTTAATTGCAGATAGTGGTGCCACAAAATGTCAATGGACCTTGGTGCAACAGGGCAAAAAACAAACCATTAAAACTGCAGGGATTAGCCCCTATTTTTTAAGTCAAGAAGCGATCGTTCAATTACTAGAAAAAACATTTCAAAAAAAATTAGATGCATCTAAAGTGGATGCTATTTATTTTTATGGAACAGGATTAAGTAATCCAGACAATGTTGCCATTCTTAAAAAAGCATTAAAATTAGTATTCAAAAGTGCACAATTAGATATTCAAACAGATTTAATGGCCATTGCTCGTGCAGCTTGTCAAGATCAAAAAGGTGTTGTTTGTATTTTAGGCACTGGGTCCAATGCAGGATTTTACAATGGTAAAAAAATCACCAAAAATAGTCCAGGACTGGGATATGTTTTAGGCGATGAAGGCAGTGGCGCCTATTTAGGTAAAAAAGTGTTGCAGTATTTTTTATACAAAACCTTTGATGATGAACTCATGAATATTTTTGAAAAAAAATACCATTTAGATAGAGCTGCTATTTTAAACAAAGTGTATAAAGCTCCTACTCCAAATAGCTACATTGCAAGCTTTACCGATTTTTTAGTCGAAAATAGAGGCCATTATATGGTAGAAAATATCATTGAAGACGGATTAAATGATTTCTTTTTTACCCATTTAAACAAACTCAATGAATCTTGGTTATATCCAATCCATTTTGTGGGCAGTGTCGCTTATGGTTTTAAGGATGTTTTAAGGCAATTGGCGATTGGTTATGAAATGGAGCTGGGTAAAATTGTAAAAACTCCGATGGAGGGCTTAATTGATTACCACAGTAAACACTAAGCCAAGATGCACGATATAGAACCTTATTATCATTGGCGGCATTTGTATACAGCAGAAGCTGATCCAAGGTCCATCTTTTATGGAAGAACCTACAGTGAATTTGAATTTTCGCAAACCGTCTACAATTATTACATACATCCACAATGGGATGAATTTGGAAGTAAAACGCTGTATATAAAAATCTTATATGCAGATTATGATGCGAAGTATGCAATCATTGAATTCATCGGCGAATGGAATGACACCATCGAAAACGATATCATGGAATTAAAACGTGAGGTGATAGACAAACTCATGGCCGAAGGCATCGTAAAATTTATTTTAATTGCAGAGAACGTATTTAATTTTCATAGTGGAGATAAAGACTATTATGAAGAATTATATGAAGAACTATCCGATGAAGAAGGATGGGCAGTCTTGATTAATTTTAACCCTTCAGCACAACATGATTTTTTGTTACGTAAATTAAATCGTTATATCGAATTGCTAGAAATCAGCGCATGGCGTACTTATAAACCAGAACATTTTTTTCAATTCATTGACCAAAAATTAAGCCAGCGATTAGGCCTATAAACGTCGATTAAATTGTAGGTAAAAACAAAAAATCAATAAACAAAATCTTCATAAGCTGCCAATAGTTCTCTGTAGGCATGTTCATCCTTGGCTAATTTGGTTGCAGCAAGCCCTTTTTCGTACCATTCGATGGCTGCTGTTCTCTCAGACAAAGCTTCCAAACATTTTGCCAAATGATAATAAGATCCCACGTAATCTGGTGATTCGGTCAGGATTTCAATAAACAAAGATTTTGCCTTGTTCAACTCCCCAATTTTGATATACTCCAAGGCCAATGCATGTCTTAAAAAGTTATCCTTAGGTTGTTGATTTAAAAATTCAATAATTCTTTCAATTCGTTGCATCTTATCTTATATTTGCATTAGTTGCATAAACAACCAAAAAGAATTAGACTATGAAGCTATTAGTTTGCATTAGCAAAACACCAGACACCACATCTAAAATTGCCTTCACCGAAGGTAATACAAAGTTCGATGAAAACGGCGTACAATGGATTATCAATCCATATGATGAATGGTATGCATTAGTAAGAGCGATTGAAATGAAAGAAAAAGATCCTACTACCACTATTCATTTAGTGACCGTTGGAGAAGCTGATGCCGAACCCATCATTAGAAAAGCTTTAGCATTGGGGGGTGACGAAGCCATCCGTATCAATCTTCAAAGCAATGATTCTTTCGTGGTGGCAAGTCAAATCGCAGCCATTGCAAAAGAAGGCGCGTATGATTTAATATTCACTGGAAAAGAAACGATCGATTATAATAGTGCATGTATTGGATCCATGTTAGCTGGACTACTAGACCTTCCATTTGTTTCGCTTGCAAATAAGATGGAAGTCAATGGCAACACTGCTAGTATCCAAAGAGAAATTGAAGGAGGTGAAGAAACTTGTGAAGTCGTTTTACCTGCAATAGTTAGTTGTCAAAAAGGAATGGCAGAGCAACGTATTCCTAATATGAGAGGCATTATGGCAGCAAGAACAAAACCATTGAAAGTGGTTGACCCAATTGCTGTTCAAGCTACAACCACAGTGCAAGCATATGATTTACCTCCTGCTAAATCAGGTGTGAAATTAGTTGCAGCAGACAATGTAGACGAACTAGTTAGATTATTAAAAGAAGAAGCAAAAGCATTCTAAAACATTTCAAATTTAAAAAAATGGTACTTATATATATTGACCAAGCAGAGCAACAAATTAAAAAATCTTCATTAGAAGCCATCTCTTATGGCGCAGCGCTTGCTAAACAACTAGGTGTATCAGCAGAAGGTGTTTTATTAGGATCCGTTTCGGAAGACCTAGGCGCATTGGGGAAATATGGATTGCAAAAAGTACACCATATTGCTGATGCTACATTAAATCATTTTGACGCAAAAGTATACACACAAGTCATCACTGATGCAGCAAAAGCTTTAGGTGCAACAGTGCTTGTTTTCGCGCATAACTTAAATGGAAAAGCAATTGCTCCAGCGATTGCTGTAAAATTAAATGCAGGTATAGTTACTGGTGCAAATAGTTTACCCAATACAAACAATGGATTTGTGATTACAAAAACAGTGTTTTCTGGAAAAGCTTTTGCTCAAATCAAAATTGAAACTCCAATTAAAGTCATTTCAATCAACCAAAACTGCTTTGGACTTCAAACCCAAGATGGAACAGCGAATGTTGTTCCATTGTCTGTTAACATCCCTTCAGCATCCATCAAAATTACAGCTACCCATAAAGTGGAAGGCGAAATTCCTTTGACTGAAGCCAATCTTGTAGTAAGTGGTGGACGCGGATTAAAAGGACCCGAAAATTGGGGCATCATCGAAGACCTTGCAAAGGCCTTAGGCGCAGCTACTGCATGTAGCCGTCCTGTATCTGATGCTGATTGGAGACCACACCATGAACATGTTGGTCAAACTGGCGTTCAAGTTGCACCCAATTTATATATTGCTGTGGGTATTTCTGGTGCCATACAACATTTAGCTGGTGTCAACAGAAGTAAAACAATTGTAGTGATCAATAAAGACCCAGAAGCGCCATTTTTCAAAGCAGCAGATTACGGTATTGTAGGAGATGCATTTGAAGTTGTTCCTGCACTTACAGCAGCTATACAAAAATCAAAGGCCTAATTTAAATCCTCCATTTTTTGCTTTAACTTTGTAATGCAAATTATCTTATGCAAAAAATTGAACTTGAAATTGTTGCCTTGTCCCATAGTATCACTCAGTCCAATTCCTATGCTGTAATTTTAGGAGAAGTAAATGGATTGAGGCGTTTACCTATTGTTATTGGGGGATTTGAAGCACAAGCGATTGCGGTTGCTTTGGAAAATATGCATCCATCAAGACCTTTAACGCATGACCTCATGAAAAACTTCATGACCGCTTTTGAAGTACAATTACAGGAAGTATATATATGTGATTTACAAGAAGGTATATTTTACTCTAAACTAGTTTGTTATAATACAAACGATACCATTGAGATTGACAGCAGAACTAGTGATGCATTGGCTTTAGCTGTTCGATTTGGCTGTCCAATCTATGTATACGAGCATATTTTAGACCAAGCAGGTTTGGCGAATGAAAAAACAGAAAAAATGAATATGCCAACTGCTGTTACAAAAACTTCTGAAAGAAGTGATTTAGCAAAATTATCATTGGCTGAATTGAATGAATTACTGAACGAAGTATTAGAACAAGAAGACTATATACGTGCTATTGATATAAGAGACGAGATCAATAAGCGCAATGAACCAAAGCAGCCATAGGATGATATATTTTCCAAATTGCAAAATCAACCTTGGCTTATCTATTCTTTCAAAAAGAGCAGACGGTTACCACGAACTTGAAACTATATTTTATCCAGTTGCATTAAACGACGCTTTAGAAATATTACCAGCAGTTGAATCATCCTTCACTCAAACTGGCATCGAAGTCCCTGGAGATCCCACACAAAATCTTTGCTTAAAGGCTTATGATATATTAAAAAAGGATTTCCCTCGACTCCCTCCTATTCAAATGCACTTGCATAAAAATATCCCAATGGGCGCGGGACTGGGTGGAGGTTCAAGTGATGGTACTGCTGTACTAATGCTTTTAAATCAACAATTTTCGCTTGAATTAAGTCAGGATCAATTGATTGAATATGCAAGTCAGCTTGGAAGTGATTGTCCCTTCTTTGTGCTCAATAAAGCTTGTCGTGCAACAGGAAGAGGAGAAATTTTACAACCAATTGAATTAGATCTTTCTGCTTTTCAAATCGTACTCGTACATCCCGGCAAACACATTTCAACAGCATGGGCATTCCAACAATTAAGACCCCATGAAAAATCAAAAAGCATTCAATCCATTATCCAAATGCCTATTGAAAATTGGAAAGACCATTTAGTCAATGATTTTGAATCAGCAGTATTCAATGCAGCACCTACTTTGTTAGGCATCAAGGAGCAGCTCTATGCATTAGGTGCGATCTATGCAAGTATGAGTGGATCAGGGAGTTCATTTTATGGAATTTTTCCTAAAGAACAATTTGATCAAGCACCCATTTTTGATCAAGCATTAAGAGTTGATCTAATATAGATTTTCAAATCAAAGTCTTATTGCGAACGTTCGTTATTAGATAAATTTCAATGTAAACGTTTGATATTTGACGAATTTCAAATGGTTGGTAATTTTATTGAAAAATATTCCGAAAAAACTAGGTTTTTTTGTAATTTCCGAAAGATCACTTCTTTGGTTTTCATCAAACAACCCATCGTTTATGACACAGCAGCAACCCTTTGGATTATACCATCCCGATTTTGAACACGACGCTTGTGGAATTGGATTTGTCGCACATATTAAAGGAATCAAGTCCCATCAAAATGTGGGAGATGCTTTAACTATATTAGAAAATATGGAACATCGAGGCGCAAGTGGCAGCGAAGCCAATACAGGCGATGGCGCAGGTATCATGATTCAAATCCCCCATGAATTCTTTTTCAATGAATTATTAGCACAAGGAATACATCTACCTAATTCAAAAGAATACGGTGTAGGTTTTTTGTTTTTTCCTACAGAAAAAGGAATCGCAGAAGAGTGTAAAGCAATATTTGAACGTGCAGCAGAAAAAATAGGTTTGGAAATTATTGGCTATCGAAAAGTGCCAGTTAACAGAACTAATATTGGTAAAACAGCATTATCGGTGGAACCAATTATGGAACAGGTATTTATTAAACGTCCAGACCATATTAATGATGCACCAACTTTTGAACGTAAATTATTTATTTTAAAAAATTACGCAACCCATACCATCAACAATACCATCAAGAAAGAAGCGATTGGATTTTATATTGCTTCTTTATCTCAACATGTGATTGTATATAAAGGGCAATTAACAAGCCACCAAGTGCGCGACTATTTCACTGACTTAAGTCAAAAAACAGTCGTTTCTGCATTTGGCCTTGTCCACTCACGCTTTGCGACCAATACCTTTCCTTCATGGAAACTAGCACAACCATTTAGGTACATTGCACACAATGGAGAAATCAATACCCTGCAAGGCAATTTAAATTGGTTGAGATCTGGAGAGGCAAGTTTTTTATCCCCTTATTTTAGTAAGGAGGAATTAGAAATGGTTTTGCCAATCGTTCCATCTGGACAATCCGATTCAGCATGTCTAGATAACGTAATTGAATTACTCACTTTATCTGGAAGATCCCTGCCACATGTGATGATGATGCTGATCCCTGAAGCTTGGGATGGGAATACCTTAATGGATCCTGTTAAAAAAGCATTTTATGAATTTCATGCTGCTATTATGGAACCATGGGATGGACCAGCATCTATTTCATTTACCAATGGTCAAATAATTGGCGCCACACTGGACCGCAATGGATTAAGACCATCAAGGTATTGTGTAACCAACGATGATCGTGTCATCATGGCATCAGAAACTGGCGCACTTCCTGTAGATCCTGCAATCATTATTGAAAAAGGAAGATTACAACCTGGAAAAATGTTTGTAGTGGATATGGAAGCTGGACGAATTATAAGTGATACAGAACTCAAGCAAACAATTTGTAGTGCTCAACCATACGCAGATTGGTTAAATCAATACAAAATTCGATTAGAAGAATTGCCTGAACCAAGAATTCAATTCACCCATTTGGAACAGGATCAAATTTTCAAATATCAAAAAGCATTTGGTTACTCTAAAGAAGACTTGGATTGGATCATAACCCCCATGGCGCTCGAAGGTAAGGAACCAATTGGTTCTATGGGAACGGATACACCACTTGCAATTTTAAGCGATCAGGCACAACATTTAACCAGTTATTTTAAACAGTTGTTTGCACAGGTAACCAATCCTCCAATCGATCCAATAAGAGAACGTATGGTGATGTCATTGGCCACTTTTGTAGGCAGCTTGGGCAACCTACTGGTTGAAAACCCGATGGACAGTCATTGTGTTGCATTAAAGCATCCCATTTTGAACAACCATGAATTGGAAAAAATTAGAAGTATCGATACTGGCGTTTTCCAAGCAAAGACATTACAATGTTATTTCAGGGCTGATGGAAAAGAAGGAGCTTTAAAAAAAGGATTAGATCGTTTATGTAGGTATGCAGTAGACGCAGTGGAAGATGGATTTGAAGTAATTATATTAACTGATCGCTCGATAGATTCTGAACATGCTGCAATCCCGAGCCTTTTAGCTTGTTCGGCAGTACATCACCATTTAATTCGCAAAGGACTTAGAGGAAAAGTAGGTATCATTGTAGAAGCTGGTGACGTTTGGGAAGTACACCACTATGCATGCTTAATTGGATTTGGCGCAACAGCCATCAATCCTTACTTAGCATTGTCTTCGATTCGTGCAATGAAATTAGCAGGCACTATTAAAACAGATTATGATACAGATCAATTAAAAAAGAACTACATCAAAGCTGTGAATGAAGGATTGTACAAAGTATTCTCTAAAATGGGTATCTCTACATTACAATCTTATCAAGGCGCACAGATTTTTGAAATCATTGGCATTAATAAAGAAGTAGTAGACCGATATTTTACTGGTGCTACTTCAAGAATACAAGGAATGGGCTTGGATGAAATTGCAACTGAAATTTTAGCAAAACATGAACTTGCATTTGCCAAAAAATCTACTCCAATTGATCGTTTACCTGTGGGTGGAATATACCAATGGAAACGAAAAGGAGAAGCACATTTATTCAACCCCCAAACCATTCATGCATTACAACATGCTACAAGTACAGGAGACTATGCAGGTTTTAAAAAATATTCAAAGCTTGTCAATGACCAAACAGAAAAAGCATACACACTTAGAAGTTTATTTGATTTTAAACCAACAAGACCGAGTATTTCTATTGACGAAGTAGAACCAGCCTCTGCAATTTATAAACGCTTTGCAACGGGTGCCATGTCTTTTGGCTCTATTTCTTGGGAAGCACATACCACATTAGCGATTGCAATGAACAGGCTTGGAGGCAAAAGCAACACAGGCGAAGGTGGAGAAGATCCTATCCGTTACCAAAAAATGGAGAATGGGGATTCAATGCGAAGTGCCATTAAACAAGTTGCAAGTGCAAGATTTGGAGTGACTAGTCAATACTTGACAGAAGCAGATGAGATTCAAATTAAAATGGCACAGGGTGCAAAACCAGGTGAAGGCGGACAATTACCTGGAGATAAGGTGGATGAATGGATCGGTAAAACTAGATATGCTACACCTGGCGTAGGGTTGATTTCCCCTCCACCACACCATGATATTTATTCTATTGAAGATTTATCACAATTAATTTTTGATTTAAAAAATGCAAATAGAGCTGCAAGAATCAATGTAAAATTAGTTTCAAAAGCAGGCGTTGGCACTATTGCAGCTGGCGTTACTAAAGCAAAAGCAGACGTGGTATTGATTGCAGGACATGATGGCGGTACAGGTGCATCTCCATTGAGTTCTATCAAGCATACTGGATTACCGTGGGAACTAGGCCTTGCTGAAACACATCAGACTTTGGTAAAAAATAATTTAAGAGATCGTGTGGTAGTTCAAGCAGATGGTCAAATGAAAACGGGCAGAGATATCGCAATTGCTACTTTACTTGGAGCGGAAGAATGGGGCATTGCAACTGCAGCATTGGTTGTTGAAGGATGTATTATGATGCGCAAATGCCATATGAATACCTGCCCTGTTGGTGTTGCAACACAAGATCCTGAATTAAGAAAACAATTCAAAGGCAATCCAGACCATGTAATTAAATTCTTTGAATTTATTACAGAAGAACTAAGAGAAATCATGGCTGAATTAGGCTTTAGAACAATCAATGAAATGGTGGGTCAAGCAGATGTATTAACCATGCGCAAGAACATTCAACATTGGAAATACAAAAAAGTAGACTTAAGTGGTGTATTGTACAAAGCCCCAGCAGACGAAAATATTGGCTTATATCAAACCGAAATTCAAGACCATGGTTTGTCGGATGTACTTGACTGGAAATTATTAGCTGCTGCAAAACCTGCGCTTGAAAACAAAACAAAAGTAACTGCTATATTCCCAATCAAAAATACTGATAGAACAGCAGGAACTATTTTATCCAATGAAATTTCAAAACGATACCAAGAAGCAGGATTACCAGATCAAACGATACATTTTAAATTCAAAGGAACCGCAGGTCAAAGTTTCGGAGCCTTCAACACTAGAGGAGTTACTTTAGAATTAGAGGGTGATGCGAACGATTATTTTGGAAAAGGATTGAGTGGTGCAGAATTAATTGTTTACCCGGATAAAACAGCCCCATTTGTTGCAGAACAAAATATATTAATTGGCAACGTTGCTTTGTATGGCGCAACAAGTGGTCATGCATTCATCAGAGGCAAGGCGGGCGAAAGATTTGCTGTTCGAAATTCAGGCGCATCAGTGGTTGTTGAAGGCATTGGCGACCATGGTTGTGAATATATGACAGGCGGTGTTGCAGTAATTCTTGGTGAAACTGGACGAAATTTTGCTGCAGGCATGAGTGGAGGCATAGCCTATATATATGATCTTGCAAATAATTTTAAAAGTTTATGCAACCAAGAAATGGTCGATCTTGATCCATTGGATGCAACCGATAGCAGCTTATTAAAAAATATGTTAACAGCTCATTTTGAAAAAACAGGAAGCACGGTTGCTAAATTTATTTTAGCAGATCTTGACAATCAAATCAGACATTTCATCAAAGTGTTTCCACGTGATTACAAAAAAGTTTTAGCATCAAAAAAAGCCACTGCACTCAATCAATCATAGTGTGCAAAAAATATTTTAAATAACTATTGAAGCTTAAATTATGGGAAAGCCAACTGGATTTAAAGAATATACAAGATCATTACCTAATAAGTTGCCTGTAGCTGAAAGGATCAAAAACTACAAAGAATTTGTGGAGTTAATGCCGGAGCAACAACTGAACGAACAGTCTTCACGTTGTATGAATTGCGGTGTTCCATTTTGCCATAATGGATGCCCATTAGGCAATATTATTCCAGAGTTCAACGATGCTGTGTATAATAAAGAATGGAAAGAAGCATATGATATCTTAATCTCCACTAATAATTTTCCGGAGTTTACTGGAAGAATTTGTCCAGCACCTTGCGAAAGTGCGTGTGTATTAGGCATCAATCAACCCGCAGTCACTATCGAAGAAATTGAAAAAAATATCATTGAAATAGCTTTTGAGAAAGGTTTTGTGCAACCTCGTAAACCTACGATCAGAACTGGTAAAAAAGTGGCAATCATTGGATCAGGTCCGGCCGGATTAGCTGCTGCAGCACAATTAAATTATGCAGGACATCATGTAACTGTATTTGAACGCGACCCTAAACCGGGTGGTTTATTAAGATTTGGGATTCCAGATTTCAAATTAGAAAAAACGATTGTTGAAAGAAGGATACAAATATTAGAACAAGAAGGTATTGAATTTAAATGCAATGCCAACGTAGGCGTGAATATAAGAGTAAGTGATTTAGATCGAACTTATGATGCTATTGTGCTTGCAGGGGGCTCCACCATTCCTAGAGACTTACCAATACCAGGAAGGGAATTAAAAGGTGTTCACTTTGCAATGGAATTTTTAAAGCAACAGAATAAAAGAGTAAGTGACCTACCTATAGAGGAAGACGCAATCATGGCCACTAATAAAAATGTGGTAGTGATAGGTGGTGGTGATACAGGTAGTGACTGTGTTGGTACATCTAACAGACATTCAGCAAAAACAATCACACAATTTGAATTGTTACCAAAACCTCCAGCCACAAGGACAGCTTATATGCCTTGGCCTACCTACCCTATGTTGTTAAAAACAACTACTTCACATGAAGAGGGTGCAGAGCGATTATGGAATGTAGCTACCAAAGCATTTGTAGGAGATGGCAACGGACAGCTTAAAGGAATTGAAATTGTTGACGTTGTTTGGACTGCATCATCCGATGGAAGGCCAGCACATTTCAAAGAGGTAGAGGGCAGTTTAAGAGAAATCCCTTGTGAACTAGCACTATTAGCAATGGGCTTTTTACATCCACAAGCTACCGGACTGCTTGAACAACTTGGTATAGCTTTGGACGAAAGAGGCAATGTGAAAGCGACCGAACAGGCTTTTAAAACCAACCAAGAAAAAATCTTTGTGGCCGGAGATATGCGAAGGGGGCAATCATTGGTTGTATGGGCTATCAGCGAAGGAAGAGAATGTGCAAGACAGGTTGACCTATTTTTAATGGGTTCCTCTCTGCTCGAGTCAAAAGACAGTAGTTTACTAGAAAAAGGGCTTCATGCCGCTTTGTAACATATTATTATTAATTACATATTTAATTTTTTGATGAAATTCTTTAAAAAAGGACCTTATTGGTCCTTTTTTTATTAAAGTTTTCCACAATTGATCTTGTTAAATTTTCAATTTATACAATATTGAAATCGCTATAAAGTAAACTGCATATACATTACAGCCCAATTTTACTATAATATCAAATCATATAACATTTAATTATATGTATGTTATTTATATAATTTAGGCTTTTTTTTATTAGTTTTATACTGTTTTTAATCATATTAAATATTTTATAATATTAATACCAAATCATGAAAAATCAAACCGTTCAAAAATGGGCCCCTTTCCTGCTTTTAATGATTGTTGCAATCGCAGCTTTATTTGTCCCGCAACTGCCAAACTATGTGGGAGATGCACAAACCTATAGCCCAGCTGATATTGCATGGATATTAGTAGCAACTGCATTGGTATTTATTATGACACCAGGTTTAGCATTTTTTTATGGCGGCATGGTGCATCGTAAAAATATCATCTCCACCATGATTAAAAGTATCGTTTCTGCGGGATTAGTCACCATCATCTGGGTAACTATCGGTTATAGCTTAAGCTTTGGTGCATCTATCAATGGTATTATTGGTAATCCAATGACGCATCTGTTTTTTAAAGGAGTAGCCAATGGTGCCCCACTGTTACAAGGCGGAGCACCCCTTACAATTCCTTTATTATTATTTGCCTTGTTCCAATTGATGTTTGCAATCATTACTCCAGGTTTAGTCGTGGGTGCTGTTGCTGAACGTATCAAGTTCACCTCTTATATATTATTCATTGTGCTATTTATTTTATTCGTTTACGCACCGCTTGCACATTGGTCTTGGCATCCAAATGGATTCTTATTAAAAATGGGTGCATTAGATTTCGCAGGCGGTACTGTTGTCCACATCAGTGCAGGTTGTGCAGCCTTGGCAGGTGCGATTGTTCTAAAATCTAGACGTGCAAAACTAGAACAACAAGAAATTCCTCCTGCAAATATTCCTTATGTGTTAATTGGAACTGGATTGTTATGGTTTGGTTGGTTTGGATTCAATGCAGGTTCAGCACTTGGCGCAAATAGCTTGGCTGTCAATGCTTTTGCAACAACCAATACCGCTGCTGCAGCCGCAGGATTAGCATGGATGTTCTTTGATGTGATGCGTGGTAAAAAACCTTCAGTACTAGGATTTTGTATAGGTGCTGTAGTTGGTTTGGTTGCAGTCACACCAGCAGCTGGATTCGTAGGCATACCTCAAAGTATTTTTATTGGTGTAGTTGCTGCAGTGATATCAAATGTATTGAGCCATGTCTTTAAATTATCTAGAGTAGATGATACTTTGGATGTATTCCCATGCCACGGTATTGGAGGTATGGTGGGCATGTTGCTGACAGGTGTATTTGCGTCAAAAGCAATTAATCCAGCAGGTAATGATGGTTTATTTTATGGTAACCCTAGCTTCTTTTTAACACAATTGAAAGCAATGGTGATTGTAGTGACATACAGTTTTACTGTTGCTTATGGCATATTTAAAATCATTGCTTTCATTTTACCATTGCGTGTTTCTGAGGAAGAGGAAGAACTTGGACTTGACGCAACTCAACACGATGAAAAATATGGCAGAAATCCTATGAAAGCATAAAACTCCTACATGAAAAAATACACCCTAATAGGAATCTACTTTTGCATTATATCAATGAATGGCATTGCACAAACAGACACATCAAAGCCAACAAGTCCATTTAGTTTGACTGGTGCTGTGGATGCCTATTTCAGAGCTGCTTTAAACACACCAAAAAACAGCAATAATAATTTTACCAGTTTTACCAATGCAAATCAAAAATTGCAATTAGGTATGGTCACAGCAAAAGTAGACTATACAAAAGGTAAATTATACGCAACAGTAGACCTTGGTTTTGGAAAAAGAGCCGAAGAGTTCTCTTATAATGATAAAGGTATATTATCCAATATTAAACAAGCATATGTTGCATATAGTATTTCTGACAGATTGAAACTAAGTGCAGGAAAATGGGCCACCCATATTGGTTATGAGTTATTAGATGCTCCTTTGAATAGAAACTACAGCATGTCTTATGGATTTTCTTATGGCCCTTTCTTCCATACTGGTTTTAAAGCAGATTTCGCAATCAATAGCAAATCTGGATTCATGCTTGGCATTGCAAATCCAACTGATAATATCAATGCAGTAGGCCCATACAAAGTAATCATTGGACAGTACAATAATAAATTTTTCAATGACAAAACAGTGATGTATATCAATTACCAAGGTGGTAAAACAGGTTTAACATCCAATTTTAATCAGTGGGACTTGGTTTTGACCAATTCAATTAACGATCAACTATCCATTAACTATGATGGAACAGTTTTTATGTCAAAAATAGCAGGTAAAAAAAGTATATGGAAAAGCAATGCATTTTATCTGAATTATGATCCAATTAAAAAACTAGGATTAACTTATCGCACAGAATTCTTTTATGATAAAAATGCGATTTCTGCAGGTGCATTTGCAACGAATATTTTTGCAAACACCCTATCGTTCAATTACAAATTCAACAAAATAACCATTCTCCCTGAGTTTCGAATTGAAAGTGCAAAAGATCCAATTTATATAAATAAAGGCGGCAACCCTACCAACAAATCTGCTAGTTTCATGCTAGCAGCGATATATAAATTTTAAACAGTTTTATTGGTTTTTAAGCAAGCAATCTACGGCCTGAATTTCTATTCGGGCCTTTTTTATTATATTAGTGGCCTACATGAAAATAGTTACTAGGCCATTTCAATTAATTTACTGCTTCTATGCCATTTTAATCTTTGTAATTTTGAGCATATTAGGAGTAACTGCTATGTTTTTACTTATACCTTTTGGTAAAGAAAAATTAAGCAAACGCATCTATAAAATCTGCAGGTATTTTGCAAAAAGCTTGTACTTATTTTTAGGCATTCGACATCAAGAAATATTTGAAGGGATCCACCATTTCAATCAGCCCCATATTTTTGTGGGAAATCATAATTCTTATATGGACATCCCCCCTATTGTGCAATTGAAACATCAACCGATTCGACCATTAGGGAAATTTGAATCTTCTAAAATTCCACTTTTTGGTTTGCTTTATCGTAATGCCGTGATCATGGTGGACAGATCAGATCCAGAAAAAAGAGCCCAAAGTCTCAGAAACTTAAAAGAAGCACTTAAAAACAAAATCTCGATTTTTATTTTCCCAGAAGGCACTTTTAGCATGACAGAAGCACAACCTCTAAAGTCATTCTACAATGGCGCTTTTAAATTAGCCATTGAAATGCAAGTACCTATTCAACCCGTACTCATGATTGATGCAGTTGATAGAATGCATTTTAACAGCATTACAAGCCTTAGTCCTGGCAAAAATAGAGTTGTATACCTACCAACTGTTTATGTTGACAATTATACATTAAATGACCTTGAATTGCTGAAGCAACAAGTATACCAAATGATGGATGATGGCTTAAGAAGATATCGAAACTATCCGGCTTCTTAATGTATTTTTGTATCCAAGATGTACGCTGAAATAATTATACCATTAGCATTACCCAAAAATTACACATGGGCCATTCCCGCTGAAATAGCAGATGGGGTGATGATTGGCATGCGTGTGGAAGTGATGTTGGGCTCCAATAAAAGATATGCAGGTATTATAAAGCGCCTCCTTACCGAAAAACCTGCAGGTTTTAATCCAAAACCCATTTTAGGAGTATTGGATGATGCGCCCATAGTATTTCCCGCACAATTGCAGTTATGGGAATGGATGGCAAACTATTATATGTGTACAGAGGGCGAGGTAATGCAGGCTGCTGTGCCAAGCCATTTAAAAATATCTAGTGAGAGTATTTTTATTTTAAATGAAGACGTAGATGTAGATGGTCAAAAATTAAGTGATCCAGAATATATCATTACAGAAGCACTTCAAATAAAAAAACAGTTAAGCTTAGTTGAAATACAAAAGCTTTTAGATAAAAAATCTGTTTACCCTGTAATCAACAAATTGATTCAAAAAGGTATTTGTTCTGTACAAGAAACTATGCAGGACAAATATACCATCAAGGTAGAAAATGTATTGCATTTACATCCCAACTACAAATCAGAAGCAGCTTTAGAACAATTAATGAATGATTGGAGCAGGGCGCCTAAGCAATTAGCACTCTTACTTTCCTTTTTACATCTACAAAAAACGACGGGGCATGTTCAACAAAAAGCTTTACTAGAAAAATCTGGAGCAGCACATGCACAACTTAAAGCTTTAATTGACAAAGGCATCCTTATTGTTGAAAAAAGAAAAATAGATCGACTTAATACTGATACAAAAACAGGCAATGTCAACTTACATCAACTTTCTGATCAACAACAGTTGGCATATGATTCCATTGTGGAGCAAATGAAAAACCATGCTGTTAATTTATTGCATGGCATTACCGGCAGTGGTAAAACACAAATATACGTTGCATTGATAGAACAAGCTATTCAGTCTAATCAACAAGCATTGTATATGCTACCAGAGATAGCACTTACGGCACAAATGATCCGTCGATTAAAACAATTTTTTGGTGGCAAAATTGCTATTTACCATTCTAAATTCAACCCGAATGAAAGAGTTGAGATTTGGAATAAGGTAAAGTCTGGTGAAATTAAAATTGTATTAGGAGCCAGATCCGCTTTATTTCTCCCTTATAAAAACTTGTCATTGATCATCATTGACGAGGAACATGACGCATCCTATAAACAGCAGGACCCCGCACCAAGGTATCAAGCAAGAGATACAGCAATTTATTATGCAAATCAATTAGGAGCAAAAGTTGTGCTTGGCTCTGCAACACCATCTATCGAGACCTATTATAATGCAATACAAAACAAGTACGGCTATTATCATTTAAAAGAAAGATACAGTGAAGGCACATTACCACAAATGTACCTTGTTGATACAAAAAAACAGAGCGACCAAGCTGCAATTCTAACGCCTACGCTATTGGAGGCAATTCAAGCAACTGTTGCAAAAGATAAACAGGTTATTTTATTCCAAAATAAAAGAGGTTATGCTCCTTATATTATTTGCGAAACCTGTGGATGGATCCCACATTGTAAACAATGCGATGTGAGCTTAACATTGCATAAAGCAAAAAATTTACTTTCCTGTCATTATTGTGGTGCAATGTATCCCGTAGTAAATACTTGTGAAGCTTGTGGAAAACAAAGCTTTAAACAAAAAAAATTTGGCACAGAGCAAATTGAAGAAAAACTTGGAAAGGCCTTGCCGCATTTAAGAATTGCCCGAATGGATTTAGACAATGTAAAAGGAAAAAATGAACACGATCAATTGATTCAACAATTTGAACAAAGACAAATTGATGTATTGGTTGGCACACAGATGGTCGTAAAGGGTTTAGATTTTGAAAATGTAGACCTTGTTGGTATTGTTGACGCAGATAGCTTGCTAAATTTTAACCAATATAGGGTGAACGAAAGGGCTTTTCAAATGATGGAACAAGTGAGTGGAAGAGCAGGAAGAAAAAATGATCAAGGCAGGGTCATTGTTCAATTAAGCCAAACCAATCATCCAGTCATTGATTTTGTTAAAGCACATGACTATTTCTCTTTCTATCAATTTGAAATCAACAATAGAAAACATTTTGCTTACCCACCTTTTAGCAGATTGATGAGTATTCTATTTAAACATAAAGAAAATCATATTGCCGAAGAAGCTGCTAATCATTTTTTAAAATCATTGGATCCAGCAATTCAAAAAACAGTAATTGGACCAGCCCAACCCATCATTAACAGAATAAGGAATAAATATATTTGGGAGCTATGTGTAAAAATTACCAGACAACCACAGCAATTACAGATTGCTAAAAAACAATTACAACATTTTATACAACTTATTTCAGTACACCCAAGGTATAAATCTGTTCAAATCATCATAGACATAGATCCCAACTAAATGGAAATTCAAAAAAATATATCCTTAAAACCCTACCATAGTTTCGCATGTGATGAAATTGCTTCTTTTTTTACAATTGTGAAATCCAAAGAAGCATTGGTTGAAGCATTGATTTGGGCAAAAGATAATCAACTGGCCTACTTAGTGCTTGGTTCAGGTAGCAATGTTTTATTTATCAAACAATTTGAAGGCCTGGTTATCAAAATGGAGATCTCAGGAATTCAAAAAGTTGTAGAGACGGCATCTGAAGTACAACTACAAGTTGGCGCAGGTGAAAACTGGACGCATTTTGTCAGCTATTGTGTTCAAAAATCTTGGGGTGGGTTGGAGAATTTAAGTTTAATTCCAGGCACTGTTGGTGCAGCTCCAATTCAGAATATTGGTGCCTATGGAGTTGAAGTGGGTGAACATATCATAAGTGTCAATGTATATGATACTGAAAATAATAAATGGCTCATTTTTACCAATGCGGAATGTAAATTTGGCTATAGAGATAGTATTTTTAAAAAAGAAGCCAACCGATTTATTGTTTATTCTGTTTTATTCAAATTGTCTAAACAGCCCATATTAAGAACTGATTATGGTGCCATTAAAGCTGTTTTACATGAAAAAGGCATAAGCAATCCAAGTATTGAATCAATTTCAAACGCAGTCATCTATATCCGATCTAGCAAATTGCCAGACCCTAAAAAATTAAGTAATGCAGGAAGCTTTTTTAAAAATCCAATGATCACCAAAGCGCAATATGACCAACTTATAATTCAATATCCTTCATTGATTGCTTTCCCAATCAATGACACTACTTATAAGATAGCAGCAGGATGGCTTATTGAAGCTTGTGGATGGAAAGGCATGATTCAAAACCAAGTTGGATGCTATAAAGACCAGGCATTGGTCATTGTCAATTACGGTGCAACAAGTGGCAAAGCTATCTATGATTTTTCAGAAGCAATTATTCAATCAGTTGAACAGAAGTTTGGTATTATCTTAGAGCGAGAAGTTAATATTGTATAGTTAATTCTACACGTCTATTCTCTGCTCTACCTTTCTTTGTATGATTGTCGGCAATAGGTTGTTTGTCTGCCAAACCAGCCAAAGAAGTTCTATGAATAACAAGTCCTTTCTTCACTATGTAGGATTGTACTTTCTTAGCTCTAGCAATAGACAATCTATCATTTATTTTACTTGTACCTGTGTTATCTGTATGGCCAGTTATAACCAATTTTGTCATTGGATATTGTGTCATAATTTGTACCAAAGCATCTAATCCTTGTAATGATTTTACGCCCAGATTAGATTGCCCAATTTCAAATTTTAATGCAGAAGCAATTTGATTCAATTTTGGCTGAAGATCCTCACAACCGTTATTAGCAATGATGCCAGCAATAGTTGGACATTGGTCATTTTCGTCATTGATCCCATCTTTATCTGTATCTGGAATAGCACAACCATCATATCTTGTCAATCCTGCTAAAGTTGGGCATTTATCTTGATCATCAGGGAGACCATCCTTATCTGTATCTGGAACAGGGCATCCTCTATACTTTACGCTACCTTCTACATTTGGACATAGATCATTTTCGTCATTGATCCCATCTCCATCTTCGTCGGGAACCGGACAACCCTTGTATTTTAAAAGGCCACTTCTTTCTGGACATTCATCTACCTCATTTGCAACGCCATCGTCATCTTGGTCTGCCTGAATAGGTGCTATTGGTAAGGCAATCGCTTTTTTCTCCTTTAATTTTAAAGGGAATGTATAACTTATCCCATAGTTCAAATGCATTTTTGTAAGCTTAGATGCTTCTGCATTATATGTACTAAAAAGGTGTAAAAAAGAACCCTGCTTTGCTTTTAATTGAACACCAAGCCCCATAGGTGCATAAGCAGTGAAATTAGCAGCATCTTTGGCTATCCCCAAACCTAATATACCATATGGGACAAATGCCTTGTTATCTTCAGCTAATTTTAGGTGCACACGTGTGTCCAAGGCTGCGTAAAGTGTATTTGATTTAGCCTTCGCTTGACCAGACGATACATAATAGGGATACTTGAGCGAACTTAGGTCCAAATTAACCACTGCATCTAATTTTGGTGCTATGCCTTTGAATAATTGAAGGCCGACAGCAGGTGTAGAAACAGTTAACCCCTCTGTGAGAGGGGTTTTCTTAAAATTAAGTATCGAAGCTTTTAAAGCAATTGAAGCCGGTTTATTTTTATTTACTTTTTGATCTTGTGCTTTGCTTAACAAGGAGGCAAACAAAATAAAAGTCAACCCAATTACTTTCTTAGACATGATTTAGAATTTTTATTTCAATGGAAAGTTATAGCTGATGCCATAGTTATAAGAAGGCACAAAAGACTTAGACATTTTTGTTGCATAAACTGCAGTGATGTTCAAAGTAGAAGCTTTGAAAACATTCAATTGAAGGCCAAGTCCTAAGGGTGCATAAGCACCAAATTTACTCACGTTAAAACTTCTAACACCCAATCCAGCTGTAACATATGGATTCACTAAATAAGACTTTTTAAACATCCTCACATTCACACCAGACTCAGCTGCAGCGTAAAAATATTCAGTATATCCTTTGAAAGGAGTGATTTCGATACCTGGCATTGTTGAAATTGATAAATCAACATTTGCAAAAATATCTACTTGATCAGAATATGCACTTAGCACACCAAGTCCAAAAGTTTTTTTTGTATTGGGTAACTGTGCCCATTTTTTATCACTTAAAACTTGCCCAATAGATGTTTTATTCACTAATGAAGGCGTTCCATAATCCAATGCAGTATACCTAGCCGAAATTAAAGTTTTTTTATTGCCGCCAATGCTATTTTGAGCTTGAACAGAAATGAATAAACCCAAAGCGAATAGAGAAAATAATAATTTCTTCATATTAATTGTTTGTTAAATGTCTCACAAAATTAGGCCTTAATGCCGAATTATTGAAATTTTTTATACCTACAATGACTCGTCTAATTTAGGGTTTGTTTTTGAATAGCCAATGGCGTCCACCATCACCCTTACAATACCATTTGATTTGAAAACCAATTGTTTAGCTGCAGACTGACTCAAGTCTATTACCCTACCTTTTCTTAACATATTGGGATGCATTCGGTCATTAATTCTCACCAGTACCGTTTTGCCATTTTGCAAATTAGTGACCCTTACAATTGTATTTAACTTAAACAAATTACAAGCAGCAGTATACTTGTTATTATAAAATCGCTCACCCGTTGAAGTTTTTGTGCCATTCAAATTTTTACTGTAAAAACTTGAAATACCCTCAACATGGTTGATTTCAATTTTAATTTTATGAGTGTCAATCTTGTGTTTATATCGCTTAATATTTACACTATCAAGATAATTCTCTGTTGTAAGTGTATTCGAATAGATTTGTTGAGCTTGCACATTTACAGTATTGAGCAACAAAAAAATCATCAAAAATAAATTTGTTGCATACTTCAAACTAGTACTCAATTTTTCTTTTTGCATATGCTTAAATTGGTGTCACCGCAACTACACTATCCAAATTTAATGGACCATAAATATGCGGAAACAATTCATTCAGGTCTTCTGCTAGTTCAAATAAAACCGGTCTTTGTACTTTTGCTTTTTCTATTTTTAATTTCACTAAACCAGTTTGGCCTTGATAAAACCTTTCTAAAACACCCTCAATCTGTCTTTCGATTGAACAATGTATAAATCCATCTTTTTCGAAAGTCGGTGGCATATAGCTTTGAAGTACTTGTGCAGCTGCCCATGCTTTCTCTGTTGTAATGTGATATATAAATTCAGATTCCATTTCTTTTAATTTAAATTATTTAATAATTCTAGGAATACGCTGGTCAATCAACATTAGATCTGCAATTACAATTGCCGTGACTGCTTCTAATACAACAGGCACCCTCAATGCAATGCATAAATCATGTCTTCCTTTAACCGAAAACGATTCTTCTTGATTGGTCTCCCAATTCCATGTTTGTTGTGTTTTTGGAGTGGAAGAAGTTGGCTTAACTGCAATTCTAAACACTAAATCATTGCCATTGGTATAGCCCCCTACCACACCGCCAGCATGGTTGGTTCTAGTTTTTCCAGTAGCATCCAGGATTGCATCATTATGCTCAACACCATACATTTTTGCCGCAGCAAATCCAGTTCCAAATTCAATACCTCTTATGGCTGGTATCGCAAATACCGCATGACTAATTAAAGATTCAACTGAATCAAAAAAGTGTTCTCCAAGCCCTACAGGCAAACCTTTCACCACACACTCTACAATACCACCTACACTATCCTTCTGATCAATGGCATTTTGCAAACCTTGCTCTAAGTCTGTTTCACCACCAATACTTAAAATAGTTGCTTGTATTTCAATTCCATTTAATAATTTCTTTGCAATAACTCCTGCACCCACCAAACCTGCAGTCAACCTGCCACTAAAATGTCCGCCACCTCTAAAGTCTTCAAAGCCACCAAATTTTTGATGGGCTGTAAAGTCTGCATGTCCCGGTCTCGGCACTGCACGTTGTTTTTCATAGTCACCGCTTCTTGTGTTGTTATTTTCAAACAACATCATCAATGGTGCGCCGGTAGTTGTATCATTAAAAACGCCCGATTTAAAAAACGGAATATCATCTTCCTGTCTTGGTGTAGTCCCTTTTTGCTTTCCTCCTTTACGACGTTCCATGTCATCTACAAAATCAGCCTGTTTCAAAGTTAATCCTGCTGGACATCCATCTACCACAACACCAACGCATGCTCCATGCGATTCTCCAAAAATTTGAACTTTAAATAAGGTACCAAAACTATTCATGTATGTTCATTTATAACGTATACAAGTTAAGCAATTTAAAATAAATCCACTTTCGCCCCTAAATGTTGAAGGTGCATATAAAAATCAGTATAAGATTTGTTGACTGCCTCTGCATCAGTAATGGTAATTGGTCCAGCTGCACATAATGCTGCAACGCCACAAGCCATCGCAATACGATGGTCGTGTTGAGAAAATACTGTTGCAGCTTGTATTCCAGAACCCCCATATACCAACATTGTATCCTCATTGAGGTCAATACGTATTCCTAATTTAGCAAATTCAGTTTGCAAAGTCACCCCTCTATCACTTTCTTTATGTGCCAAACGACTCACCCCTTTAATAACAGAAACGCCCTTACAAACTGCTGCCAGTGCAACTAATGGCGGAAATAAATCAGGACAATCTGTTGCATCAAATTCAAATGCTCTTAACGCATTTTTTGCATCATCGGGTGGGCCTATTAAAATAGCGTCTGGTTGAATTGCTATTGCAGCACCAGCAGCTTCAAGCGCATCCATCACCGCTTTGTCAGCTTGTGTTGAATCCAATTGAAGTCCTTTGACAGTGATAGGTCCTGCAATAGCACCAGCAACCAACAAAAATGCAGCACCACTCCAATCCCCTTCTACCGTATAATCAATATGTGCAGCCAAAGGCGGATGCGCTAAAAATTCGAATCGTTCATAATTTTGGTGTTGCACTTTCCATCCGAATGCATTTAAAACCGACAAAGTAAGATCTATATAAGGTTTGCTTTTTAAGTCTTGTACATGAATCACAGCATCTGTTGTACCCGAAGCAGCATAAGCCATTAACAAACCTGTTAAAAACTGAGAACTCAATGAACCATCTACCGTAATCGTTGATGGTTTTAATGGTCCTTTAATTTGGATGGGTAAATAACCAGCCTGTGATATAATGTTAACACCAATACTTGGCAAGATCTCGTCAAAAAAATGCATTGGTCTTTTGACTAAGCTCCCCTTACCATCTATCTTAATCGCACGAGGACTCAATGCAGCAATAGGCGTAAACATCCTGATGCCTAACCCACTTTCGCCGCAATTCATTGTCGGCTCAATTGGATGAACTCCCTTCGAACTTACATGCATTTCATTTTTATCCAGATGCACTATTGCTCCAAGTTTCTGAATTATATCAATGGCTGCGAGATCATCGTTAGAATGACCAGGATTGAATATCCTGGTAGTCCCTTGATGTAACAAGGCGGCAGCACAAGCTCTTTGCATACTGCTCTTACTAGCTGGAGCAATCTGTGCGCCTGACAATTTATTTGGATGCACTGTAGCAATCATTTTAAGAATACAGTTTTATCAGTTTTTGTAATGTCTTCATTGGAATAGTTTCATACACGCCTTTTCCAATTTTATTCAAAAGCACATATTGCATTCCTGCTTTAGCATTCTTTTTATCTTTTTGCATGACTTCCATTGCTTCTTCCACATTAAAATGCATAGCAGTAGGTAAACCATACTTTTTTAGGGTCTCTATTAACAAACCAGTACCAGTGAACCCTTGTAAAACCTGTGAAATTTTTGCAGCATAAACCATACCAATACTAATAGCATGACCATGCAATAGTGCATGTTCATTTTCAATTGCATGACCTAATGTATGTCCAAAATTCAAGAGTTTACGATCTCCTTTTTCAAATTCGTCTTTTTGAACCACTTTCACTTTAATAGCCACATTTCTTTGTATGAGTTCGACTAATGCTTTTTTATTTTTTTGATAATAAGCTAAATTATTTTCATTCAACGCTTTCATCATCATAGCATCTTTAATTGCTGCATGTTTGATGATCTCAGCAAAACCATTTTCCCAATGATACGTTGGCAAGCTGTTTAAAAAACTGTAATCATATAAAATAAAAGCTGGTTGGCGAATCAAGCCTACTATATTTTTATAGACCCCAACATCAATACCATTTTTACCGCCAATGGATGCATCCACCATAGCTAAAATAGTAGTTGGCACAAATCCAAATTGCACGCCGCGCATAAAGATTCCTGCTACATAGCCCACCATATCTGTAACGACACCACCACCCACTCCAATTAAAAATGACTGTCTGTTTGCACCAAAATTCAATAAAGCTTCTATTATAAAATCTACCGTAGCTTGTTGCTTATGAGCTTCTCCAGCAGGGATTACAATGGTTGGCTTCCCTTTAAATTGCTTTTGATGCAGCGCATATACGTTTTCATCTGTAATGTAAATAGCATTTGCCTTGTCCACCATTTTACCGATTGATGCAAATTTGCCATCTAACACAAAATCCACTGTGCTATTTGAGAATTTAACTTTCCAGTTTTTCATTTAGTTCTTTTTACAATAACCAAAATTGCTGGGCGTACCCATGCAATTTTAGCTATTCATAATTTTATTTTGATGTTGGATACTTTCCATATGAACCGCATCCATGTATTTAGTGATAAAGTCATCACTCAATCCCATTTTATTTCCTTTCACCACTGCTCTTTCCAAAATCTCATTCCAACGGTTGGTTTGTAAGATGGTGATATCATTGTTCTTTTTGTATTCACCAATTTTTTGTGCCACTTTCATACGTGTCGATAAAACCTGTAACAATTCATCATCTAATTGATTGATTTGTTGACGTAGTTTCTCTAATGCCATGTGGAATTCTTCTGAAGCTACGTCTTCTTTTCTCCAACGGATTGCTTCCAACATTTCCTTCAATACTTCTGGTGTAATTTGTTGTTTCGCATCACTCCATGCATTGTCCGGATCGATATGTGATTCAATGATTAAACCATCAAAATCTAAGTCAATTGCTTGTTGTGCTACTTCTTGTAAAATATCACGACGCCCGCAAATATGTGAAGGATCATTGATCATTGGCACATTAGGGAAACGACGCTTCATCTCAATGGCTAAATGCCACATGGGTGCATTGCGGAATTCTGTATTGCCATAAGAGCTAAAGCCTCTATGGATTAATCCAAGGTCCTCGATACCCGCTTTTGCGATACGTTCCATACCACCAACCCATAATTCTAAATCAGGATTCAAAGGATTTTTAATTAAAACTGGCACTTTCACACCTCTTAATGCATCCGCAATTTCTTGCACACTAAATGGGTTTACAGTCGTTCTTGCACCAATCCACAACACATCCACATCAAAATGCAAAGCATCTTCTACTTGTTTTGCAGTAGCAACTTCTACAGCAATTGGCAATCCGGTCTCCTTTTTTGCTTGTTGCATCCAAGGTAAACCCTTTGTACCAATTCCTTCGAAACTTCCAGGTCTAGTTCTTGGTTTCCAGATGCCAGCGCGCATAATATCTACCTTACCAGTAGCCGCTAATCGCTTAGCTGTTTCCATTACTTGTTCTTCTGTTTCTGCACTACAAGGACCAGAGATAATCAATGGTGCTTTTTTTAATAAACTTTCCATGTTGACCAATTTAAATATTTGAGATGTTGTTATTTATTATCCTTCATTGTTTCCTCTTTGACCACCACTATCTGCATCATTCATGCGAATACGACGACCTTTATAATTTTTACCATCCAATGCTGCAATCATTTTTTTAGCAGAACCAGCTTCAATTTCAATCCAGCTATTCATGTCTCTCATATCAATTCTTCCCAAGACATCCTTCTTTAAATCACTCATGTCTAGTATAAACTGTAAGAAACTTGCTTTGTAAAAACCATCTTTTGTACCTAGGTTCACAAATAAACGCTTTGCTCCAGCGGTACCTCTTGATTGAGCACGACCGCCGCGATCACCACGATCATTGCTGTATTCGTTCCTTGAACGTTCATTTCTTGCACCACGATCCCCTTGACCATCACGACGTGAATTATTTCTATCGTTGGCTCTTACATTTAAGTCTTGTGCATTTTCATAATAACTTAAAAAACGATTGAATTCAAGCGCAGCAAAACGAGTTAAGATTTCCTCTTTACTCATGTCCGCAAATTTTTCAGTCAACATAGGTAAATAAGTTTCGTAGTCGCCATGACTTACATCAGTTGACATCAATTTATCCATTAAATGAAAAAACTGTTTTCTACAAACATCTTTCCCAGTTGGAATGTCTAATTTATGCATTACGCATTTATTGATATTTTCAATTTGACGCAATCGATAAGACTCTCTCGCATGAACTATTGAAATACAGTTACCATGACTTCCTGCACGGCCTGTTCGACCACTTCGGTGGGTATATACTTCAACGTCATCTGGTAATTCATAATTGATTACATGCGTAATACCTTTTACATCAATACCACGTGCAGCAACATCTGTTGCAATCAACAATTGTAAAGTTTTATCTCTAAATTGACCCATCACTTTGTCACGTTGTGCTTGAGTTAAATCTCCGTGTAATGCATCAATATCATATCCTTCTCTTGTTAAGCGTTGTGTAATTTCTTGCGCATCAGCTTTGGTTCTAGTAAATATGATACCATAAATACCCGGATTAAAATCGATGATACGTTTTAATGTTTCATAGCGATGTTGCGCTGATGTTAGATAATATTGATGATCGATACTTTTATTTGATGTATTCACCTTACCGATGGTAACTTCAAATGGCTCTTTCATGTAACGCTTGCTCACTTTTTTAATCTCAGGTGGCATAGTCGCACTAAATAACCAGATACTTTCTCTGTTAGGAGTATTCTTTAAAATAAACTCAATGTCATCCTGGAATCCCATGTTCAACATTTCATCCGCCTCATCTAAAACAACATATTCAATTTGTTCTAAATTGATTGCCTTACGCTCAATCAGATCAATTAAACGACCTGGTGTAGCAACCACAATCTGTATACCCCTTTTAAGGTCTCTTATTTGCATTCCAATTGATGTACCCCCATAGACTGCTAGCACTTGTAAACCGACAACATGCTTTTTAAACAAGTTCAATTCGTTTACAATTTGCATACACAATTCTCTTGTTGGGCATACCACCAATGCTTGTGGATGTTTTGCTGCTGTATCAATCAACTGTAATAATGGCAATCCAAAGGCAGCTGTTTTACCTGTTCCGGTTTGCGCCAACCCTATAAAATCTTTTGTTCCACTGATCAATACAGGTATAGAACGTTCTTGAATTTCTGTTGCATGTGTGTACCCTAATTCCGTCACTGATTTAACCAACTTTTCGTTGATACCTATTTCAGCAAAAGTTTTTTTAGTTTTTACTGCTTCAATTAATTCATTCGTCGTATTCATCTCTTCTGTTTTCTTCATTTTTAATTTTTTAAATTGCTTTTGATAAGAATTTTTATTTTAAAATTCTTTTAATTCCATTTGCATTTTCAATCAAATCAGATAAGTAATCAAAATTCTCTTTTTCTAGACATGACTTAAACTTTCTTAATTGACTAATATGCTCATTTAGCACATCCAACACATTTTCCTTATTCTGCATGAAGATGGGAACCCACATTGCCGCATTGGACTTTGCCAAACGGACTGTGCTTTCAAAACCACCACTCGCTAATTCAAAAATAGCATCAGACTCTTTTTCCTTCTCTAGCACGGTGTTCGCCAATGCAAAAGAAGTAATATGCGATATATGGCTTACGTAAGCCACATGAATGTCGTGCTTCATTGCATCCATGTATACTATATGCATCCCTAATTGCTCAAACAATTGCGCTACTAATTTTAAAGCATCTGCATCAATTTGTTCCTGATTACAAATGACCGTTGCTTTTTCTTTAAAAGCATCTTGTTGAGCCGCTTCTGGACCACTAAATTCAGTTCCCCACATGGGGTGGGTTGGAACGAATCTTCCTTTTTTGGAATGCGCGTTCGCAATTTGTACAATACTTTCCTTAGTAGACCCTACATCAAATACAACTTGCTTGTCAATACGATCTAAAATAGTAGAAAGTAATTTTTCTGCAATATTCACAGGCGTCGCAATAGCTATAAGATCGGATGCATCAATGGCTTCTTCCAAAGACATGATTTCATCAACGATACCTAATTTCAATGCTTGTTCTTGATGCAAAGGATTATTGTCTACCCCAATCACATGATCCACAAAGCCTTTTTGCTTTAGGGTCATGGCCATAGAGCCACCAATCAATCCGACACCAATCACTGTTAAGCGCATGCTTTAATTCTTTTAATTGCTTCACTAAATTTTTCTAATGACCCACACAAACTCACACGGATATAGTCATTCCCAGCTGCACCAAAAATGCCACCGGGTGTGATAAATACATTGGCTTCGTATAACACTTTATCGCTCAACGCATAACCGTCTTTGAATGTGGCTGGAATTTTTGCCCAAACAAACATTCCAACTTGTTGTTTTGAATATGCACATTTTAAAACATCTAATAATTCGAATACTTTTTCGCGACGTGCTGTATATATTTTATTCACGGATGCATACCAACTTTCGTCTAGACTTAATGCTTTTGCAGCAGCTAGCTGGACTGGTAAAAACATACCACTGTCCATATTGGATTTAAACCTAAGTATTTCATTGATTCTGTCTTCGGCAGCAATTAACATGCCGACTCTCCACCCTGCCATGTTTTGGCTTTTACTCAGAGAGTTCAATTCGATCACCACCTCTTTAGCGCCCTCTATCGACAATAAACTTTCGGGTTGATTGTTTAAGATAAATGCATAAGGATTGTCATGACAAATCAATATTTGATGCTTCTTTCCAAAGGCAACCAATTGCTCAAACAGTGCTTTGGTTGGACTTTGTCCTGTTGGCATATGTGGATAGTTTACCCACATCAACTTGACCTTTGATAAATCTGATTTTTCTAAATTTTCAAAGTCAGGCGCCCAACTGTTTTCGGCAGTTAGCTCATAATAAAGCGGAGTGCCACCCGCTAATTTAACTGCACTTGTATAAGTAGGATAACCAGGATTAGGGATTAACACCTGATCTCCTTCATTTAAATAGGTCATGCATATGTGCATGATACCTTCTTTACTTCCTAATAGTGGTAATATTTCGGTAGCAGGATGAATGCCTTCTACTTTGAAATATTTTTGATACCATGCGGCGATCGCTTCTCTCAAAACGGGTGCGCCTTTGTAAGATTGATAAGCATGTTGATTGTCCTTGCTTGCTTCTTCTTGTAATGTTTTAACAACATCTGGATGCGGTGGCAAGTCAGGACTACCAATACCTAAATTGATAATTTGCTTGCCCGCTTTATTGAGTTCATCAATTTCGCGCAATTTGGATGAAAAATAATATTCTCCAATACCTTCCAATCTTTTTGCTACCGTCCAATTCATGTTTATCCTTTTACAACTTTACCTTTTTTATACAAACCGAAAACTTTGAAACTATTGGTCATCAATTTTAAATCCACCAATAATTTGTCCAATTGTTTTCTATGATCAAACTCAATGTCTGCATAAAAGCCATATTTGAAAGTACTACCTGGTATAGGCATACTTTGTAACTTACTTAGGTTTGCACCACCCTGCGCTATCTTAGCCAATACTTTGGATAAAATACCTTTTGAGTGGTCTGTTTGAAAATAAATAGACGCTTTGTCTGCATCTGCTATTTCTATTTTTTGTTTTGCTGGCACCATGATTAAAAAACGTGTGATATTGTTTTTTAAAGTATGGATGTCCGGCGTAATCATATCTAAATCGTATAACTGTGCTGCAAGCTTACT